>Ga0208639_1000103_pt1 | contig 63666 bp, 65 predicted proteins | sample ETNtaG_33_FD_185772 | JGI IMG/M metagenome (GOLD analysis project Ga0208639, IMG submission 185772) | Marine microbial and viral communities from oxygen minimum zone, Eastern Pacific Ocean - ETNP201310SV76 (SPAdes) (version 2) | ecosystem: Environmental > Aquatic > Marine > Oceanic ...
AATCACTGGTCTCTAATGCACCAGAACCGCCCGTAGCATTATAAACCGCTTCAGAGAAGGTCACCGCTATGGTTGAGTTGTCTGAAGCCACTGTCGTGCCGGACATGGTCGGGGCAGTACTTTCTTGACCAAAAAAAGACGAAGTCGGCGTGTTGGCAAAACCCGTAACCCCCGTATAAGTAGTATGCATCGCAGTGGCATCTACAAACATCCAGTTGAAACTCTGCCATGCAGGGCTTGTCGTAACACTACTAACATCCCAAGACCTGATGTTTTGATCAAAAGCAGCCGCACCATTAAACATGCTTTTCATAGTCGTAACACTACTAACATCCCAAGAGCCTATGTCCTGATTAAAAGCAGCCGCACCATTAAACATGTAGCGCATATCCGTAACACTACTAACATCCCAAGAGCCTATGTCCTGATTAAAAGCAGCCGCACCATTAAACATGTAGCGCATAGTCGTAACATTACTAACATCCCAAGAGCCTATGTCCTGATTAAAAGCAGCCGCATTATAAAACAAATAGTCCATATTAGTAATTCCCGTTACATCACAAGTAGTAATATCGTCGCCACTCGTATCCCAGTCTTTAATATTTGCTGCTGTAATTTTGCTACTAGGAGTGAGTGGTGTTGAAATGGTGTCATAGCTTGTCCAGTCCACAATACAAGCGGCATACGCTGACCCCCCGACGCACAAAAACAGCAAGGCTGTTATTATGAATACACGTTGTAGGTAGGTAAAAATTAAATGTTTAAATCTGTTTGCAATCACAGCAAAATAAAGTCTGATTAAAAAATGTTTTCAAAGTGCAGCTTGGGTAAGTTTTATCTGGGAGCTATAAAGGTTTATCTATCACTCTCATCACAGTGCTCACCCCAACCCTCAGTTCGGTTGCAATTCTTCTTATGCCTTTACCGGTTGATCTGAGTTCTCTGATTTTGCTTTCGACTACATAAGGCACTCTGGGTCTACCCAGCCGCTGGCCACGGTTTTTTGCCTCTTTCAAACCTGCTTTGACTCTTTCCTGAATCATGCTCCTTTCAAATCCAGCGAAAACATCAAGCATTTGAAACAGCATTTTTCCTGCGGGTGTGGTGGTATCCACACCCTGCTTGTTGATGAACAAGTCAATATTTTTGGAATGGAGTTGATCGAGGAAACTTATGAGTTGTCGAAGTGATCGACCTAAACGGTCCACGTTCCAGACCATAATCAGATCAAAATCCCCCCGTTTTACGCCATTGAACATTTCATCGAAGCCAGGTCCTTGACCTCTACCTTTGGAGGGGTTGATATTCTGGTCCACGAATTCCCGGGCTATCTGCCAGCCTTTTTGGTCCGCGATTTTTCTAAGTTCATGTAGCTGGTTTTCTGTGGTCTGGCCATCTGCGCCCAATTTCGCGTACAAAGCGACCCTTTCTCTTTTCTTGCTAATATTTCCCGCTGCAAACCTAATCTTTTCTTCCATTGTTTTTCCTCCAAAGCGTGCTGACTGAATCAGCGTTGATAAATAGTGTTCTAAAACTAAATATTATTAGAACATCAAAATCCAATATGTACCATAATTAATTAATATTCGAACACTAATTAAAGCTATTAAAATGGGTTATTTGACTGTTTTAGGATTAAAACTGGAGAGCTGTTCTAATAATATATAATTTTAGAACATCTCGGGCGAAAAGTAACTAGGGATAAGTTTTTGGGAGAGATCAAAAAACTCAGGAGCAATATAATTTAAAATACTTCAACTTTTGCCTATTTACTGGACCCCTGGTGGGTAAAGAAAAGTACCAAAATACTCGTCAGGTTCCGCAGAAGGTTTGGTAGGGGATGTTGGTTGCCGGAGCGGGTTCGGCATAGGCTTCGTTTCCCTCAACTTCTTCGAAGGGACGGGTCAGAATGATCAGCAGTTTTGAGAAGGCCGTCATATCTGCTTGGTCGGTTGCGGCTGCAAGGGCTTCCTCAACTTTATGGTTCCGTGGGATATAGATTGGGTCGACCCTGTCCATTGCTTGGGCCGTTTCCTCTGTTGCAACGACCTCCTGCTCCAGGCGTTTTCGCCAACGCGGTTCCCAACCCACAAACCACTAAAAGTTCTGGACCGATTAACAAAATTCTGGATTTAATATTTGCATTATTTCAGGAATCAATCTGAATGGGCGAAGTGATTTTTCTTAGAATGACTTCCAGTCGCTGGCTGTCGTAAAGGAGCAAGGCCAAATCGGTCAACCCGTCATCATTAAAATCTTCTCCAATCATGGCTCGCGGGCTGGCACCCACAGGATAATTGAAGTGAGGGAAAATAAATGTTCCGTCCCCTCGCCCTTGCAGGATTGAAATCGAAGCATCCCTGCGGTTGGCTATTGCCAGATCGGGGATACGGTCGCCGGTGAAATCACCGGGAACAATGTATTGAGGCCCCTTCTCAGCGGCGGCATCCTCAGCTGAAGTAAACTCACCTCGACCGTTGTTGAGAAACAGTTTGATCACGTCGTTCATGGTACTGGATGTGAGCAAATCCTTTTTTCCATCATTATTGATATCATACTGAGTGATGAAGGATGATTGTTTTCCTCCTTTAACCGTGACCGGATTTTTTAAGGTTCCGTCTCCGTTGCCATAAAATATACGAATAAAATTGACTCGCACAGCGTTGAACGCGACTGCCAGGTCTATATTTTTATCGTAGTTGAAATCACCGACGGTCATATAAGCAGGTGTACCAGAGGCTTTGTAGATTTCGCCCGGCTTGAAGGTGCCATCACCCACACCCAGCAAGATGACCAGCTTATCGAATCGAAGTGTGACCGCCAGATCAAGTTTTTCATCATTGTTGAAATCGCCAGCGGCAACGGCAATGGGAAGGCGCCCTACTTTGACGCTGGATTTTAGCTTAAAGACACCGTCCTTTTGTCCGAGCACGATAGATATTTCACCGTCACCGTAATTGCTGATAGCGATGTCTGGAATTCCATCGCCATCAAAATCACCCACTTCCAGCGCAACCGGTTCGCGACCGGTGTTCATGGTAAAAGGTTGTTTAAAGGTACCGTCACCTGTCGCTTCGAAATAACTCAAGGTATCACTGCCGGAGTTGCATACGAGAATATCGGGAAAACCGTCGAGATTCATATCTCTGGCCTTCAATTCGGCGGGTTTTTTCCCGACGGCATAGTTTGTCGGCAGGGAAAATAAATCGGGGGCAGGTTCGTTCTGGTCGCACGCGACCAGCAAAAGAGCCATTATGAATCCCAAAAATATCTTGAGCGAAGAGGCTATTTTGAATTCAGATGAAAGCATGCGAACAATAGCTGATGAAGGCATGGAACGGTTATACCGTATGCCTGTCATTATGTAAAGTGAAGCTATCTGATTTATGGAGCTTGACACTTGTAAGGCGGATGGTAAAATTTTTCAAATACTTGCAGGTGACTAACCCCCCTGGCGAATGACCTTCAAAAAACAAATACTCAGACTACTTCTTCTCTTTCTCCTACTTGCAATCTTTTCAGGGTGCCAGGTTTTTCGCAATCTGGATATTTTCCCACCTGATCAACAGGGGGTATATCATACGGTTCAAGAGGGGCATACGCTTTACTCTATTGCCCGGGTTTACGAGATCGACATCAACCGACTGAAGAGCATAAACGGCATCCATGACCTATCAAAACTTCGAGTGGGGACACGGTTGTGGATTCCGGGCGCAAGGCGGGTTCTGGAGGTAGCCTCCAAAAAAAACAAGCAGGTTGCGGGAAAAAAGAAAAGAAGAATTAAAAAAGGTGCACCGGGCAAGACCGTCAAGGCGGTGCAAGGCTTTTTAATCTGGCCGGTTAAAGGACAGCTTACATCAGGATTCGGCAATCGAAATGGACGCCATCACGACGGGATAGATGTGGGTGCCCGCAAAGGAACCCCGGTTGTTGCCGCTGCCGCCGGCAAGGTCATGTTCAGTGGATGGGGGCCGACCGGATACGGACTCATGGTCATCATCAAACATAAGAACAATTTGACGACGGTTTACGCGCATCATTCACACATTCATGTACAAATGAACCAGAAGGTCAAACAGGGACAGAGAATAGCGTCCGTTGGCAGCACAGGCCGTTCGACAGGACCGCATCTCCACTTTGAAGTGAGGAACGACACTCATCCGCAGAACCCATTAAACTATCTGCCAAAGCGATGAGCAAAAAAGGCGGAAGGTTGAATATATTTATAAATTTAGTAATCCGACCATGGGCCGAAAAACTATTTACCAAAACAATAAAATGAAAGGCGCAAACATGGAAGCATTGAAATCGATTATTCGCGATGTCCCCGATTTCCCAAAGGAAGGCATCATCTTCAAAGATATTACCCCGATGTTGTCCGATCCGCGTTCGTTCCAGACCGTGATCGATACCCTGAAGGAAAGATACCAAGATAAAAAAATCGACCGGGTGGTGGGGGTTGAGGCGCGTGGATTTATTTTTGCTTCCGCATTAGCTTATGCGTTAGGCGCAGGAACGGTCCTGGTGCGCAAACCGGGCAAGCTTCCGTATAAGACCTATGAGAAAACATATAGTCTGGAGTATGGCGAAGACACCGTAGAAATTCATCAGGATGCGTTTGAAAACGGACAACGCGTTGTCATCATAGACGATGTGCTGGCGACAGGTGGAACCTTGGCCGCTTGTGCCGATCTGGTGCAGAACAACTTTCATGTTGACCTGGTAGAGGTTGCTTTTCTCATCGAACTCGATTTTTTAAAAGGACGCGAGAAACTGGGGGACCTGCCCATCCATTCAATGATGCATTTCTAAAACCTTTCACCTATGAACTATGAGCTAAGAACTGGAGTTTTCAACTTTCCTGATATAAATTTCCTTCGATAAGGCATCGACCAGTTGCCGGGTATCTTCCAGATAGTCAGGGGAGATGATGAGTTCGATGACGCTTCGTGCGGGATCAACCGTGCGCACGACAGCGAGATTGTCGTATCCTTCAAAAACGCTCACGATGTAAGCGATTTCTTTTTTGTCGACTTCCAGCAGCCACTGGATGGAATCTGTGTGAACCATGGTCAGACTTTCGTGGGTCGTTTAAGCATTAACATGACAATGGACACGGCGGCCGGGGTGACGCCAGAAATGCGCGAAGCCTGACCCAGTGTCGTTGGGCGAATTTCTTCAAGTTTCTGCACCACTTCACAGGATAGACCGGATATCCCTTCGTATTCAAAGTCGGCGGGAATTTTGATATTTTCCAATTTGCTTTGTTTGGCGACAACCTGACTTTGTCGCTGGATGAACCCTTCATACTTGATCTGAATTTCCACCTGCTCGCCAACGAGTTGGGATACGTCAGCTCCATTGAACGTTTCTATGAGTTGATCGTAGGTGACTTCCGGACGCTTTAGCAACCCAGCCAGTGTTGTCGGACCTTTCAAGCCCACTCCCAGTTTGGAAACGAGTTCTTTTCCTTCCTGATTGGGCACGACTCTGGTTGTGTTGAGCCGCTTGATTTCTTTTTCCACCGCGCCCTGTTTGACCAGACAGAGTTCATGAATTTCGTCGGCGACCAGACCGAGTTCATGTCCTTTTCCCATGAGCCGCGTGTCGGCGTTATCCTGCCGGAGTAACAGGCGGTTTTCAGCACGCGATGTGAACATGCGATAGGGTTCCTGCGTTCCCTTGGTCACCAGATCATCGATCATCACACCGATGTAACTTTCCATGCGGCTCAACGTAAACGGTTCGCGGTCGAGTGAACGTAATGCCGCGTTGATTCCCGCTACCAGTCCCTGCCCTGCCGCTTCTTCATAGCCGGAAGTTCCATTGATCTGCCCGGCGTGGAAGAGTCCATTGACCCGCTTCGTTTCCAGCGTCGGTAACAGCTGGGTCGGTGGCACAAAATCATATTCCACCGCGTAGCCCGGAGCGACAATCTCGGCGTTTTCCAAACCGGGAATAGTCCGCACCAGTTGCCATTGCACCTCTTCGGCCAGGCTGGTGGAAATACCGTTGGGATAAACCCAGTCCGTATCGAGACCTTCCGGTTCCAGAAAAATATGATGCGACACCCGGTCGGGAAATTTGATTACCTTGTCTTCGATAGACGGACAGTAGCGTGGCCCCACCCCTTCGATGATTCCGCTGTACAACGGTGACAGGTGCATATTGTTACGGATGACCTCGGCCGTGCGTTCGTTCGTATAGGTGATGTGACAGGGCACCCGCGGTCGATCCAGTTTACCGGTAGAAAATGAAAACGCTTGCGGGTTGCTATCGCCATCCTGCACTTCGCATTGAGAGAAATCGATAGAGCCACGAAGGAGACGTGGCGGAGTTCCCGTTTTTAATCGGCCCAACTCGAATCCCCGATCGAGAAACGACTGCGAAAGTTTTGTCGATGGTTTTTCACCCACGCGACCGGCGGGAGAGCTGTTCATCCCGACGTGGATGCGTCCATTCAAAAAAGTTCCCGTGGTGATAACAACAGACCCGGCGAAAAGATCGAGTCCGTTACGAGTGCGCACCCCCTTGGCCGATTCGCTATCAAACAACAATTCATCCGCTTCATCGCAGACCAGATCAAGATTAGACTGCGTTTCCAGCACACGGCGCATTTCATTTTTGTAGAGATGCTTGTCTGCCTGAGCACGAAAACCCTGGACCGCTGGACCTTTGGAAGAGTTGAGAACGCGGAACTGGATTCCTGTTTTGTCGATGCAACGCGCCATCTCGCCACCGAGCGCGTCAATTTCACGAACGATGTGTCCCTTGCCGATGCCGCCGATCGCCGGATTGCAAGGCATCAACGCGATCTTTTCTAGATCGAGCGTGATGAGCGCGGTAGACACACCCATTCGTGCAGAAGCCAGCGCCGCTTCGCATCCCGCGTGTCCACCACCGATAATGATTACGCCATAAGATTTCATAAAACTACTTTGACAAGAAGATAATGGTCCTCTCCCTTTTTGCTCTCTCTCCCCATCGAGGGAGAGGGTTGGGGTGAGGGGGGAATTAAAGCAATCCATCATTCTACACCAAAGGATAACGCACATAAAACGCAAAGCCAATATCCGCATAAAGAAAATTAGAGATAGAATGCAGTGGAAGGAGGGAGTCAAAGTGTTCCTTCGCCCCTTCTTCGGCCTTCGGTCTCCAGTTTCCGGTCTCCCACCACTACCTTTCGCCTCATGAGGGGGTCTTAGACGAGGTACCAGTCCCAGTAAAATGGCCTCCGGCCATTAACAGGGACTAGGTCTTCCCTTCACTGGGGAATTGTGGTAAAGTCCCAAGATTCTAAAAACTATGAGTTCCTACCTGTCTCAAATCATTTGTTTCTATCCCTTTGAACGACTATTTAAGGCATGAATAATAAGATGAACCCGGAACAGCGTATTGTTATTACCGGTGTTGGGCTGACTTCCCCAAACGGCAACAACCTCAAAGAGTTTCGTGAGAGTCTGCTGACGGGTAAGTCGGGAGTGCAAAAGTTTGAGACTCGCTTTATGGGCGAGGTGCTGGCGGGTGTCTGTGATTTCGATACCTTGAAGTATCAGAAAAAAAAAGAATTGCGCCGGGGTACCCGGGTCGGGTCGGTTGCGATCTACTGTTGTCGCGAAGCTTTTGCCGATGCAGGGATCGATCTGGAAGCTATTGACCGCTCGCGTGTCGGTGTTTACCTGGGCGTGACCGAGCATGGTAATGTCGAGACGGAAAACGAAGTTCATAATATCAGCAAGTACGATTACGACACCAAGTACTGGTCGCACCACCACAACCCGCGGACGGTAGCGAATAATCCGGCAGGTGAAGTCACGCTCAACATGAAGATCACCGGTCCGCATTACACCATCGGCGCGGCTTGCGCGGCGGGTAATATGGGGGTTATCCAGGGCGTGCAGATGTTGCGTCTGGGCGAGGCGGATCTGGCACTGGCGGGTGGAGTGTCAGAGAGCATACGCACCTTTGGTATCTTCGCCAGTTTCAAAAGCGAGGGTGCGCTGGCTGAGCACGAAGACCCGACCAAAGCGAGTCGTCCATTTGACAAACAGCGCAATGGTATCGTCTGTTCAGAAGGAGGCTGTGTCTACACTCTGGAACGACTTGATGACGCTGAGAAACGCGGGGCAAAAATTTATGGTGAAATCGTTGGTTACGCGATCAATTCAGATGCCTTTGATTTCATCCTTCCGGAACCGGGGAGGCAGGCCGAGTGCATGCGTCTGGCGTTGAATCAGGCCGGACTCAAAGCGGGTGATATCAATATTTTAAATGCGCATGCCACGGCAACGCAGTTGGGCGACATTCAGGAATGCAAAGCCCTGAGGGATGTTTTTGGCGGCGAGAAGGCGGTTTGGATCAACAACACCAAGAGTTTTATCGGACACACTATGGGCGCGGCGGGGACACTGGAGCTTTCCGGTAATTTGCCCGCTTTCGAGGACGGGCTGGTCCATCCGACCCTCAATCTGGATGAACTGGACCCAGAATGCCATCTGGATAACATCGTTTCCGGTGCGCCGAAGCAGTTGGATCGTGTAGACTACATAATGAATAACTCGTTTGGCATGTTCGGGATTAACTCGGTATTAATTGTCAAACGATATGAAAATTAATGTTGATATTTATTGCTGAATTCAATAGAATTCGTGGTTTAGGAGACCTTTGAATGACTAGAGACGAAGTAAGACAGGCAGTTGTGAATATTCTCGCAGATATTGCTCCCGATGAGGACGTGAGTTCCATTAAAGATGATGTGACCTTGCGCGAGCAGATGGATCTGGATTCGATGGATTTTCTCGATATTGTTATGGAACTGCGCAAGCGGTTTAATGTTGAAGTTCCAGAGAGCGACTACCAGCAACTGGTGAGCATGGCCAGTTGCATCCAATACCTCCAGCCTCTATTGAAAGACCGCCAACTAGCCAGCTAGAACTAGCCAGCCAGAACCAGCCAGCCAGATCAGGCGAGCCAGACTTCCCCCCTTCTTACTGTACTCAAATCTTTTTCCGCATTTGTTTTAACTATTCATTGATCGGTCATGTTTCTATAGTATGAGTGACCGTTTGATGGGTGGACGAAACCTGTCAATTCTAACAAGCTATTCGTAAAACAAATCGAATGAAATACGACGTTATCATTATAGGGTCCGGATTATCTGGGTTGGCGGCGGGTATAAGGCTGGCCATGTTCAACAAGAAGGTTCTCATCGTGGAGAAACACACGGTGGTGGGCGGACTCAACTCTTTCTACACGCGCAAGCACCGCATGATCGATGTCGGGTTGCACGCGATGACCAACTACGCTCCCAAGGGCGCACGCAACACTCCGCTCGGAAAATTATTAAAACAGCTTCGATTCAGCCATGACGACTTCCGTCTCCACGAGCAGGAAATGTCGGAGATACGGTTTCCGGACAAGTGTTTGCGATTCACCAACGATTTCGAATTATTAAAACAGGAAGTCCGCGAACAGTTTCCCGATGAGATCGACGGATTCATGAGGCTGGTCGCCAGGATGGAATCCTTCGACGAATTGTCGCTGACGACCAGCGAATGGACTTCTGCCCGCGATATTCTGGCGGATTATATTTCCAATCCGGTTCTCATCGACATGTTGTTTTGTCCGCTCATGTATTACGGCAACGCATCGGAGCGGGATATGGATTTCTATCAGTTCGTGATCATGTTCAAGAGCGTTTTCATGGAAGGCTTCGCCAAGCCGGTAGGGGGAATGCACTATATCCTCAACCTCATGGTCGACAGGTATAAAAGTCTTGGCGGTGAATTGCGAATGGGTGCGGAAGTGCAGTCCATCAACTCCGCGAAGGGAGTGTTCGAGTCGCTGACTCTTGCCGATGGCGGGCAACTAAAGGCAGACGCGGTGATTTCCTCCATGGGCCGTATTGAAACTTTTAAACGTTGTGAACCTGCTCTGGCGAAGGAGGTTTCTTCCGAAAGTTCGGCGGGTCAAGTGTCGTTTATGGAATCCCTGTTCGCACTGGACCAGGAGCCAAAGGACCTTGGGTATGACCGGAGCATAGTATTTTTCTGCACCGGGGATCGGTTTCGCTATGAGGTGCCGAAAGACCTGATAGACATTTCCAGCGGGGTGTTGTGTTGTCCCAATAACTTCAAATATCCGGAGCCTCTCACAGAAGGGATGATCCGGCTGACGAACCTGGCAAGTTTCGGGTTATGGGACGCTCTGCCGCGCCGGGATTATATAGATGCGAAAAAAGAATGGCGGACCCGGGCGCTGGAGAACCTGTTCACATTTTTCCCCGATTTTCGCGATTCTGTGGTATTTTTGGACTCGTTTACGCCCAAGACCATCCTCAAGTATACGGGCCATCTCAACGGGGCCGTTTACGGATCGCCCGTGAAGGCGAAGGATGGCACCACCCCGATCCGCAACTTGTTCATCTGTGGGACAGATCAGGGGTTTTTGGGTATCGTGGGAGCCACCTTGAGCGGTATTTCAATGGCCAACCTGCATATTTTGCAAAAAAAAGTCGCACCAGACGCATAAACCCCGTAAAATTATTACCATGGAACGCAACTGGCTTAAAGGAGCAAAGTCTGCTTACGATGTGGTCGTTATCGGAAGTGGCCTTGCCGGAATGACAGCCGCAAACCTGTTGTCCAAACTGGGGCACTCGGTTCTTCTTGCGGAACACCACTACAACATGGGGGGTCTGGCCACCTGGTTCAAGCGCAAAGGTGGGCATATTCTGGATATATCTCTTCATGGTTTTCCTTCTGGAATGATTAAAACCTTCCGCAAATACTGGACCAAGGAAATGGCCGACTCGGTCGTCCGTCTGGAAAGTGTCCGATTCGATAACCCGCAGTTTCAGTTCTCCACCACCTTCGACAAAACAGATTTCACTAATATTCTGTGCGAACGTTTCGGGATCGTCAAAGAAGTCATCGACGAGTTCTTTGACACGGCCCGCAATATGAATTTTTATGATGAATTAAAAATGACCACCGGGGAACTGTTCGAGAAATTTTTTCCCGGCAGGAAAGATGTGTGGCGGTTTCTCATGGAACCGATAACCTACGCCAACGGTTCCACGCTGGACGACCCGGCATTGAGCTATGGCATCGTGTTTTCAAATTTCATGGACAAGGGCGTGTTCACCTATCAGGGCGGAACAGACCAGCTCATCATGAAAATGAAAAAAGAGCTACAGAAAAACGGCGTAGATATTCGCACTCACTGTCTGGTTGAAAAGGTTCACGTTGAAGGAAACAACGTTAAGGGAGTGAAAATTAACGGACAGGATATCGTATGCCAGGCCGTACTTTCCAATTCGAACATCCTGAACACCGTTCACAAACTGGTCGGCGATGAAAAGTTCAGTCCCGAATTTATCAAGGAAGTCAAAAAGGTGCGGCTCAACAATTCAAGTTGCCAGGTTTATATCGGGATCCGAAAAGGCGAAAAGGTCGACAATGTGGGAGACCTCCTGTTCACTTCCGTAGCCGATGAATACGACACAGAAAAAATTCTCGCTAAGAAAGTCACCAGCCGGACGTTTTCATTTTATTATCCTGAGATTCGACCGGGGTCTGGCCGTTACTCAATTGTATCGTCCACCAACGCGCGGTATGAAGACTGGGCGAACCTGAGCGATGAGCAATATGAGATAGAAAAGGAACACCTGATTCAGACCACGTTGGACGCACTGGAAAAATACGTGCCCGACATCCGGAAAAAAGCCGATTACTTTGAAGCGGCGACTCCAAAAACTTTCAAACGATACACCCTGGCACCGGGAGGTACGTCCTTCGGCACCAAGTTTGAGGGCCTGAAAATAAGCCAGGATCTACCCAAGCAGATTGGCGGACTTTTTCATTCCGGGTCGGTGGGTATTATTATGTCCGGTTGGCTCGGCGCGGCGAATTATGGCGTCATAGTCGCTAACGAAGTTGACAAGTTTGTGGGTTCGTTAAAGGACGAACCTCAGCAGATGGTGCATGCGTCTGTTTGATCTATTGTAATATCCCCACCGACAAGAACCGTAATGGAATTTGACTTTAAAGGACAAACAGCGGTTGTGACCGGGGGAACCCGTGGTATAGGACGCGGCATCACAGAAGCCTTCCTCAAAGCCGGCGCAAAAGTTATCGCCACCTACCAGTCAAACGACCAGGCGGCAAAAGAATTTGCCGAATCCAGCAAAGAACATTCCGACCGTCTTGACCTGCGTTCTTTCGATGTCACAGAATACGATGCCGTAGAACATTTTTACCGTTATGTGGAAGAGACTCATGGCGAGTTCCAGATTCTTGTTCACTGTTCAGGCATTCGTCTCGACTCTATTGTCGGTATGATGCGCGAAGATGACTGGCGCAAGGTTATCGACACCAATCTCACCGGCACCTTTAACATGTGCAAGCTTGCGGTGCAGAACCTTATGCGGAAAAGGTACGGGCGTATCATTGTCATCACATCGCCCATAGGCCGAATCGGGTTTGCGGGACAATCCAACTATGCGGCGTCCAAAGCGGGGCAGGTGGCTTTAGTGCAATCACTATCCAAAGAGGTTGCATCGAGGAAGATAACAGTCAATTGCGTGTCGCCAGGATTCATCGATACAGACTTTATAGGCGACTTGCCCGAAGAGCAGAAGAAAGCTTATCTGGGCATGGTTCCGTTGAAACGCTTCGGAATGCCTGAGGAAGTGGCGCATCCGGTACTGTTTTTGGCATCCGCCGAGTCCGCCTACATCACCGGTTCTACCCTGGAAGTCACCGGGGGATTGTAGGGGAATGCAAAATTTTCTGGATTATATACCGCATCGGGAGCCGTTTCTTTTTGTTGACCGGGTTATAGCAGTGACCGAAAAAAGTATTCAGACTGAAAAACGGGTAAAGGCTGAAGAACCATTTTTCGCGGGACACTTTCCCGGTCGGCCTATCATGCCGGGTGTCCTCATTTGTGAGGCTGTTTTTCAATCGGGCGCGATTCTTATGGGAAAGCTGGCCGATAGCCAGGCAGACGACGGGCGCATCCCGGTGATTTCGAGAATCACAAATGTTAAGTTGAAACATGCGGTTCAACCGGGCAACCTCATGGAGATGGAAGTGAAACTGAAAGAAGTTGTAGGGCCAGCCCACTATCTGACAGGTAAGGTGAAAGTCGATGGAAAAACCGCGCTCACGGTCGAATTTTCGGCGATGTTGGTGACGGAGACGGCATGAGTTTTCTGAATCTGGGAAATAAAAATTTCCTGATAACAGGTGTCGCTAACAAAAAAAGCGTTGCCTTTCATATCGGGAAAATCCTTCAGGAAGAAGGAGCCAATGTTTTATACAGTGTCCGGTCAGAGGAACGGAAAAAATCGGTCGAAAAACTGGTCGCACCCGCTCCTGTCTATGTATGTGACGTGGAGCACGAAGAAGAAATTAAAAATCTGCAAAAAGAAGTGTCAGGAGAAATTGATACACTTCACGGGCTGGTTCACTCAGTCGCGTTTGCCAATTACGCGGAGGGCCTGAAGCCCTTTCATGCAACATCCAAAAAAGATTTTCTACAATCTGTTGACATCACCTGCTACTCATTAATCCGCTTAACCGATGCGTTCAAGAATCTGTTCGATCCCAAAGCCTCGGTGGTTACCGTCTCCATTTCAACAACCCGGATGGCGGCAGAAAATTATGGCTACATGGCACCCGCCAAAGCCGCACTCGACTCATCCCTGTGTTTTCTCGCAAAATCGTTCAGTGCGTTTTCCAAAGTGCGGTTCAATTCGGTCAATGCGGGACTCCTCAAAACTTCCGCTTCGGCGGGTATCCCCGGTTACATAGATTCCTACCTCCATGCTGAGGAACTGACCTTACGCAAAGAAGCCCTGACAACTCAGGAAGTGGCCAACTGCGCCACGTTTCTTTTGAGCGAATGTTCCAGCGGCATCAACGCACAGGGCATCGTCCTCGATGCCGGTATGTCGGTCAATTATTTCGACAAGGACATCGTGCGGAAATCCCAGAGACCTGAATGATGACAGAGCCGCGAGGGATTTTATCCTTAACCTGATGCGGTTTTGATCCTGTGCCTGTCAGCAGTTAGAATTGTTTTAAGAATCGCAGGTCATTTTCGAAGAAAAGACGGATGTCGTTGATTCCGTATTTGAGCATGGCGATTCGTTCGATACCCAGCCCGAACGCGAACCCGGTCCATTTTTCGGAATCGTAATCAACGCACTGGAATACCGCCGGGTCGACCATACCGCATCCCAGAATTTCCAGCCATCCGGTGGAAGAGCAAACGCGGCATCCTTTTCCTGAGCACATGACGCATTCGATGTCCACTTCCGCGCTTGGACAGGTGAAAGGAAAAAAACTGGGTCGGAAACGAAGTCGGGTTTGCTTGCCGAAAACCTCATGCAGAAAAATATCCATGACACCCTTGAGGTCACCGAAAGAAATGTTCTCATCCACCATCAAACCTTCAATCTGATGAAACATGGGAGTGTGTGAGACATCGGAATCGCAACGGAACACCCTCCCCGGCGCTATGATACGAAGAGGAGGCGCCTGTTTTTCCATCACATGAATCTGGACGGGTGAGGTGTGGGTCCGTAGTACCGTTTCATCATCGACATAAAATGTGTCCTGCATGTCTCTTGCCGGATGGTCTTTCGGAATATTAAGCGCTTCGAAGTTATAAAAATCGGTCTCAATTTCAGGTCCCTCTTCGACACTGAACCCCAGGCTGAAAAATATGGATATGATTTCATCCATGACCTGAGTTACAGGATGAAGCGATCCGGAAGATTCTCCCCTGCCAGGTAATGTTGTATCAAAGGTTTCGCCGACCGCTGAAGACTGATCGGATTTTTTTTCCAGGTCCAGTGTTTTTGTTTTAATCAGGGATTCGACATTCTGTTTGAATTCATTGATATGTTTTCCCGCTTGAGGTTTTTCATCGTTGGGCAGGGAACGCATGTCGTTGAGCATCAGGGAGACGCAACCCTTTTTACCAAGAAAATCGGAACGTAATTGCTTGAGTTCTTGCAGAGAGGACACTCCCGCAATACGCGAATCAAAATCATCGCGGTGTTGTTGGAGTTTTTCGATCATATCGAATTGGAAGAGAGGAGAGAATATGAGGAAACCGGCGTACTGCTCCCGGTCCCCTCTACTTTTAAGCCGCCGAACTCAGTTGGGTTCGCGCTGTTTGGGTCAGGACTTTGAATGACTCTGCGTTATGAACCGCAAGATCAGCAAGAACTTTACGATCCAGTTCTATTTTTGCCTTTTTCAAACCATGAATAAACTGACTGTAAGTAAGCCCTTCAGTTCTTACCGCCGCATTGATTCTGGCGATCCACAACCTTCTGAAACTTCTTTTCTTGGCTCTGCGATCCCGATAGGCATAACACAGACCTTTTTCAACAGCTTCCCTGGCTTTACGGAAAGCCTTGCTACGCATACTGCGATAACCTTTGGCCAAATCGAGTATCTTTTTCCTGCGATTCCTCGATATGGTACCGTTTATTGCTCGTGCCATGACTATCTCCTGTCTTAAATCATTGCTTCAAAGTTTATATTTTTTTCTGCGCTCAACCCGGACTAATAAGGAATCAATACCCTCATCTTGCGAGTGTCTCCGGGAGACATGATCACCGATTGGCGCAGGTTTCTTTTACGTTTGGTAGTTTTGCTGGTCAGGATATGGCTCGTAAACGCTTTGTTTCGTTTAATTTTGCCGGTACCTGTTCTACTAAACCGCTTGGCGGCACCTTTGTTTGTTTTCATCTTAGGCATAATTTACTCTTTCGTTCAGTTTAAAATAATCATTTATATTTGATGTCGAATGACTGATCGGTTGTTTGTTCAGGCTTTTTTCTTAAGAGACTTTGGCGCGAAGATCATGCACAGCGTCTTGCCTTCCTGTTTGGATCCCTGTTCAATGACCGCTATATCTTCCACCGCTTCGGTGATTCGCTCAAGAATTCTCTGTCCATTTTCGCGGTGAACAATTTCCCTGCCGCGGAAAAAAATAATGACCTTTGCCTTGTCGCCTCCTTCCAGGAAACGGACGACATGCTTCAGCTTGAAATCATAATCATGCTGATCTGTGTTGGGTCGAAATTTGACTTCCTTGACGTGAATGATCTTCTGGTTCTTCTTGGCTTCATGCGCCCGCTTACTTTGCTTGTACTTGAACTTGCCATAGTCCATGAGTCGGCAAACAGGCGGTTGTGCATTTGGAGCCACCTCTACCAGATCCATATTCTGCTCCTCGGCCATGGCAATAGCTTCCTGGGTGAGAAAAATACCCATCTGCTCTCCCTCATCGCCGATCAGACTTACTTCCTTCACGCGGATCATGCCATTGATACGTTGTTTCTTATTAATTTAAAAAAACTCCTCTAAATAGATTGGACCGCATCGCCCAGTTGTTTTTCTTTAACCTGGGCATTCATTTCTTCAATAAAGGTATCGATACTGATTGTTCTCGTTTCCTTCGACCGTCTTTTTCGCACAGCTAAAGTTTTGTTTTCGGCTTCTTTTTCCCCGAGAACAATCATGTAGGGAATCTTCTGTAGTTGGGCCTCCCTGATTTTGAACCCAATCTTCTCATTTCGCAAGTCTTTTTCCACGCGAAATCCATTATTTGTCAACTTTTTGGCCACTTCATCGGCATATTCCTGATGCTGATCGGTTATCGGCAGGAGAATGGCCTGAACCGGGGCCAGCCACAATGGAAACGCTCCGGCATAATGCTCAACCAGACAACCAAAGAACCTCTCCAGCGACCCCATCAAAGCACGATGAAGCATGATCGGCTGGTGCCTCTGACCATCTTCCTCAATATAGCTGATGTCGAACCGCTCAGGAAGATTAAAATCGACCTGCACCGTCGAAACCTGCCAGAACCGATTGAGGCTGTCTTTTATTTTGATGTCAATTTTGGGTCCGTAAAATACGCCTTCGCCGGGATCGACCTCATATTCCAGTTTTGACTTTTCCAAAGCCTGTTTCAGCGCATCGGTGGCTTTTTCCCAACCCTCTTCCGAGCCGACAAATTTGTCTGGACGCGTGCTCAAATAAACTTTGTACTCGTTAAATCCGAACGACCGCAGGATAAGCAGGATGAGGTCCAGAACCTTGACGATTTCTTCCTCAATCTGATTCGGGCGACAAAACAGATGCGCATCGTCCTGGGTGAATCCTCTCACCCTCAACAATCCGTGCAAAACTCCCGACCGCTCATAACGATAAACCGTTCCCAGTTCGGCGAACCGCAAAGGCAGGTCGCGATAACTTCGCAGACGGGTCTGGTAAATCTGTATGTGGAACGGACAGTTCATCGGCTTCATGACATATTCTTTGCCTTCGATATCCATGGGCGAGAAAATGTTGTCCTTGTAGAAATCCATATGTCCACTGGTTTTCCACATGTCCACCTTGGCCGCGTGCGGAGAATGCACCATCTCGTAACCGTTTTTGAAATGCTCGGTTTTCCAGAAATCTTCCATCAGACAGCGTATTCGCGAACCTTTGGGATGCCACAGGATGAGTCCGGGACCGATATCATCAGAAACCGAAAACAGGTCCAGTTCTTTTCCCAGTCTTCGGTGGTCGCGTTTTTTGGCTTCCTCCAGACGTTTCAGATAGATCCTAAGTTCCTTGTCTGTGTTCCATGCGGTGCCATAAATGCGTTGCAATACCTGGTTGCGTTCGTCGCCGCGCCAGTAAGCCGCCGAGGTATGCAACAGCTTGAACGATTTAATCGCGCTCGTGTTGTCAACATGCGGACCCCGGCATAAGTCTGTGAACTCGCCCTGGGAATAAACTGAAATCGCTTCATTGGATTCAAGCTCGTTGATCACTTCCAACTTGAAAGGTTCGCCCATTTCATCAAACATTTTCAAAGCGTCTTCGCGCGGTAGTTCCTTGCGGACGATGTCCAGATTCTGCGCGGCTATTTCTTTCATACGCTGTTCTATTTTTTCCAGGTCTTCCGGAACAAACGGAGACTTGCGACAGAAATCGTAATAAAACCCATCTTCGATAACCGGGCCTATGGTCACTTGTGTGTCCGGGTACAGTTGTTGTACCGCCTGTGCCATCAAATGCGCGGTGCTGTGCCGGATGGTTTCAAGATCAAATTTTTGTTTGTCGTTTGCCATATAATACAAAGTGTAAAATTTGGATGGTTGCTTACCCAAGGGCAATAGTTTGCCCATCCGATCATAATCAATTTCTGCACTGGGTTAGAACAATAAACCAGGTAGGATTGATCCCAGAAGAAAAATAGGCACGGGCGGTTTCGAACCGCCGACCCCTTGCATGTCAAGCAAGTACTCTACCCCTGAGCTACGCGCCTGGAAACGGTAGCCTATTTTAGGGCTAATGGCCCGTTTGTCAAGTGAAAGATTAACCCCCTGAAACCACAAAAAGCTATGAATTATAACGGATTAAACCAGTATTTCATTTCGTGTCGCGCTGAGCCGGTGGTATCTAACAGTAGTCTTCCTGCCTCGAAGGGGTATGTCGAAGCATGCACCCTTCGACGGGGGGGGGCTCAAGGCGACAATTTGTTTTATTCAATAATCCGCCAGAATTCCCCAGTCGGGGCGGTAGGTCAGGCTCTGGTTGGGACTTTGGGTGGAATAGCTGTCCGCTTGGCCACCGGTATCGACCAGAGACCCGAAACTGCCCAATTGACGCGATGAAACGTAATCGCCACGGCCCTGGCCCAGTCCATCGAACCGGTCGTCTCTGCCGGAGTGGTGGCCTCACAACCAGGTCGAGTCACGATAAGAGCGGTACTGGTTGCCGAACTTGGCAAACATTGCTTTCTCTTCCAACTGCGCGCGAATGACATTCATCGGCACGATAAGGGCAAACAGATAGATCATGCCGAAAGTGGACCCGCAGGCGAAGAACAGACCGAAGTGAGTGAACACGATCCCCACATAGATCGGGTGGCGAATGAACCGATAAACCCCCCGCGCGACAATCGAGTCCGCTCCCGGTAGCACACGCAAAGCTTGTCCAAGACAAGCCATGCCAGCAATCCATAACGCCAGCCCGGTCAGACCGATGAGCAGACTGTAGGGAACCAGATCTTCGTTACCGAATCCGAAATTTTTCGGCAGAAAAAATACAATCAACAGCGGCAACAGGTACAACGATGGAATCGCAATATCTAAAAGAAACCGCTGATTAGATGTTAAATTTTTAGAGTTGAACATGTGTTGATTTTAGCACGATAAACTTTCATCTTTACATGGTTATCATACAGCAATAACCTTGGTGTGAACCTGGGGAAAGCTACTCATAGGCTAATTAGATAAGGGAAAACAAGGTGGCGGAAAAAAACGTTGTTGAGCCTATTGAAAGCAGGGGCAAGTTTGAGGTGGCTTATGAAACCGCCGCCTGCGGCGATTGAAGAATTTCCGGGTGAATCGGTCGAAGCGGATATGAAACGGGTTTTGGGTATATGTGGTAAAGCGGAATCGCTCAACGTTCCAATATTTGTTCGGGTGGCGGGTGGGGCCTGGTGACCGTGTAGCACGGGGAATTGGTTGCCCAGTATTTCGTACAATTCAAGATTCTTCGTTGCGATACTCCTCAGAATGACAGTAAACTTTGTTTTGTCATCCTGAGCGAAGCGAAGGATCGCGGTTTTGGTTAAAAGGCACCCATAAATGGGCAAGCTATAAAATCAAAAGTAATATTTTATTCAACTCAGTACATTCTGATTGAACACTTCACGTCCTTCCAGTATTTCCATTTCCAGCGCAACTTTATAAAAGGGCAGGCCGACTGACTCGGCTTTCAGTTTGACTGCGTCCTTCTCTGTGGTGAGGAGGAGCTTCGCTCCCATTTTACGTGCGGATTCTTCAACGGATTTAAGATCCGCCACTGTGTATTCGTGGTGATCGGGAAAGGGGTGATAATAGACCACCCGCGCCCGGGTCTGTTCCAGAATTCTGCGGAAGTCATCCGGATTAGCGATTCCGCAAAAGGCGGCTACGGGTTGGTCATGCAGTTCCTTCACATCGAGGACTTCACCATCATCGAGTTTTAACAGCGAGTCCAGCCGTAGTGTCGATTTAACAATGGGCAGGTCCTTGATCAGTTGCTCGCCGATGCCGGGTGGATAACTCGCTCCCGAGTACCGGGTGATGCACACAAAATCGGCGCGCCGCGCCGCTTTCCTGGGTTCGCGCAATTCACCCGCCGGGAACAGCTGGCCATTGCCAAACGGACGCTGATGGTCGAACAGTAAAATATTCATATCGCGTTTGAGGCTCAGATGCTGGAATCCGTCATCGAGGATCAGTGTATCCACCCCGAAATGTTCAATCGCATAGCGTCCGATCTGGTAGCGGTCACTCCCCACCAGCACCGGAACATTTTTCAGCCTCTGCGCCATCATCACCGCCTCGTCTCCGGCAACATCGGGAGAAAGCAGGATGTCCTTTCCATCGCAGACCACGTTGACTTCACTGTTCGAGTTGCCGCCGTAGCCCCGCGAGAGGATGCCGGGTTTGTGTCCGTTGCCGCGCAGGGTTTCCGCGATCATCATAACGACAGGGGTTTTCCCCGTTCCACCCAGAGTCAGGTTGCCGACGCTGATGACCCGGCAGTCCAGTTTATGTGACGGGAACAGGCCCCAGCGATAGGCCCACATGCGGAAGCAATGACCCCAGAAGTAAAATAGTGAGAGCACTTTCAGGATCAGGTAAAGTGGGAAGTGGTAAAACTTGCGCTGGGGAGAGATGACCCGATAATACAGTCGTTCAAATTTCATAAATTAAAGCCGCCTATGTCCCGCGAATTGGGTATACTTTGATTCCTATGAGCCTTGTTTATCATATCATCATCGGATTAGCCATCCTAGTTGCATTGCCTTTTGTGGCTTTGCGAATGGTTTTCGATTCCGCGTTCAGGGTCGGCCTTCTGGCGAGGTTGCAGGGGTGCAACGCTCTTAAAGCGCTGGACAATTGTTTGTGGATTCACGCGGCATCGGTGGGTGAGGTGCGGATGGTGAAAATTCTGATCACTGCACTGAAAGAAAAAGGGGAGACCCGTCAAATCGTTTTATCGACGTTCACGCCGACAGGTTTTGAGCAGGCAAAGAAGGAAGGATTGGAGTATGTATTTAGAATGCCGCCCGATTTTCCATTGTGGCTCAATCCGGTGTTTGACCGCATCAACCCTTCGCTTCTTGTTCTCATTGAAGCGGAAATGTGGCCGAGCCTTCTTCATGGATGCAGGCGCCGAGGGATACCCGTTCTGCTTGCAAACGGACGCATCACTCAAAGGTCGGCAGAGCGCTATAAAAAATTTCATTTTCTGTTTAACTGGATCGCGGGAAACGTGACTTTCTTTTCCATGCGTACGCAACAGGATGCTGACCGTCTGCTTAGTCTGGGAGTAGATCGGGATAAAACCAGTATAGACGGTAATATAAAATTTGATGCGCTTATATCAGATAGCAAAATATCCACGGAAGGGAATAAAGAATCCAACTGGGTGGTCTTCGGGTCAACGCGACCGGGTGATGAAGCACCGGCGATGGAAGCGATTAAAAAATTGCACGCGGAATATCCAAAGCTCAGATTTGTTATCGCCCCGCGTCATATAGACCGGGTTCGTGAAGTAGAAGAATTGATTAAGGAATACGGGATAAAGTTTCAGCTTCATACCGAGCGAGGCGATTCAGAGGATTCGCGTCTTATTCTGCTCGATTGTCTGGGCGAGTTGAACGGATATTATGCGAAAGCTCTTCTGGCTTTTGTTGGCGGTGGATTCAATCCAAGGTTTGGTGGTCAAAACATTATCGAGCCGGCATCTCACGGGTTACCTGTTGTGTTTGGCAGGCACATGAACAATTTCGAAGAAGAAGCCAGAATGTTGATAGAATCAGGTGGCGGCATCCAGATCAATGACCCGGCAGATATGTACGATGTTTTGAACCATCTTTTGGCCGACCGGGAGGAACGTCAGCGCCGGGGTGAAAAGGCTCAAGCGACCGTTTTTAAAAATCGTGGAGCAGTAGATAAAACGATTGAGTTGATAGAGGGATTGGAGATCGGCTAGTCTGATTTGTTTTTGTAGCTACCTAATTTATTGGGTGCCTTTAAAACCGCCCAATAAATTGGGCAGCTGCAAATTTTCATCCGGTGCGTTTTTGAAAAACCAGTTACTGAACATGTATTAGAGGAAAACAGGAAAATTTCGGCTATGTTAGCAAATTCAATTAAGCCTCGCCGGAAAAACTTTTGATTATCCGGCCTCCTGTTTCCGGTCCTCGGTCTCCGTTTATGATTTATCTTTATCATTTAATTTCAATATTAGCGTGTTTGATTGTCGCGCCCTGTTTCTCTCTTTTTTCTTTCTTGAGTCGAGATAAATGGCGCAGACTCAAAGACCATTTTGGTTTTGTTCCTTTAGACGACGTACCGGAAAAGGCACAGAAAACTATCTGGTTTCACGCTTTGTCGCTGGGCGAGGTCGTTGGGGCGACACCCGCCATCCGTCTCATCAGGAAAGACAGACCACAGGATCGCATTGTTGTCTCGGTGACAACCGATTCCGGATTTGAAGCGGCGAAAAGAAAGTTGCCGGATATAGACGTTCTAATGTTTCATCCTCTCGATTGTTTGCCTTTTACCTGGAGCGCTATTCAAAGAATTCAACCGGATGTATTTGTACTGGTTGATACCGGGTTCTGGCCGGGATTCATCCATATTTTGCAATTGAAGGGGGTGCCTGCGTTGTTGTTCAACGGTCGCATTTCCAGCCGATCCATGCGGAAGTATAAAATATTCGGCGCATTTTTTTCGCAACTGTTCAACTGGTTCACCATGTTGTGCATGCAGAATCCACACAGTCGCAACGGGTTGGAATCGATAGGCGTTGACAGGTCACGTCTCATGGTGATCGGTGATCCAAAGTTCGACACACTCCCCACTCTTACAAAAGAGAAGCAGGACAAAGTTCGTCAGAAATTGCGAATCGCTCCCCTGTCCATGGTCTGGGTGGCGGGAAGTACCCATGAAGGAGAAGAGGAAGTCATTCTCGATGTTCATGCCAGGTTGAAGGAGCAGTTTGGAAATTTAACTTTGGTTTTGGCTCCGCGTCGACTGGAAAGAAGTTTTCATACAGCCCGGATCATCATGTCAAAAGGAATCAGTTTTGTCCGCCGATCAGATCAATGGGATAAAGACGGTTACGACTTTTCCGTTCTATTGTTGGATACAATGGGAGAGCTGGCGGAAGTTTATTCAATCTGCGACTTCGCATTTGTGGGTAACAGTTTTGTAACTCCCGGCGGCGGACACAACCTAATCGAACCGGTCGCCTACGGCAAACCGGTTTTGTTCGGACCCTATGTGGAAAACAATCAGCACAACGCGGATGCGCTAATAGAAAGCGGGCTTGGGATAAAGGTAAGCACTGCGGATGAGCTGGAAGCGGCAGTCCGCCACTGGTTATCAGAAAGAACAGAACTCGCCAGATTGGAAGGAAAAGCAAAAGGATTCGTCCTGCATCATCAGGGGGCATCCCGTCGCATGGCTGATATCATCGACGACCAGTTGAAGGGTTGAGATCATAATAAGAGCCTAAATATTTAGTGTTTAGATTAGTTTTTAATTTGAAAGCGGCTTACACCCCATACTGCGATGGCGGAGAGCAGGAACGCGGGGACGAGTTCGTAGATGATGCTGTCGGATAATCCCGTCATCTTCCAGATGATCGTTGTGAAAAATCCGGTCAACATTCCAGCAACGGCTCCTTCGCGGGTCACGTTATCTGAGTAGAGGGTGAACAGGATTACAGGACCAAAGCTCGCGCCGAGTCCGGACCAGGCGAACAAAACAAACCAGAATATAACCTGAGTTTCGGCGAGGGCCACGGTCATCGCGCCGAGTCCAATCAACAAAACAGTAAGTCGGCTCACATAAATTATTTGTTTGTCGCTGTGTGATTTGTGCATGATCTTACTGTAGAGGTCGTGCGCTACAGCGGACGTGGCAACGATAACCTGTGAAGACGCGGTGGACATGATCGCGCCGAGTACGCCGGTTAAAACCACGGCATGGAAGAGAGGCGGAAGCAACTTTCCAGACGCGATGGGGAACAAATGCTCGGGATCACCCAGTCCGGGGAAAAGAGCCTGTCCGCAGATGCCAAGAAGAATTGCCGAACTGTATATCAGGGTTCCCCAACCCAGGGCTATCCACATTCCCTGCTTGATGGTTTTTGTATCCTTCGCCGCCATGTAACGGGTGATCACGTGCGGTTGACCGGGGTAACCCAGGCCGATGCCCAACAACCCGACCATCGATCCGAAAAAGATGGCGACGGGTTTGCCTCCCATCCATGTGAGCGCAGTCGGCGAGGCTTCGCTTACCTTTTGGATCATTGCAGAGAATCCGCCCAACTCCACCAGCGCAGTCAGTGACAATACGACCAGTCCGAGCACCATGAGGATTCCCTGAACCAGATCGGTCAAAGCTACGGCGCGAAACCCGCCCATCGTCGTATAGATGATAATAAGAGCTCCGCCTACAGGAATGCTGATGAGGTGCGGGATACCGTAAATAGCGTCGAAGGTTTTACCGATGGCTGTGAACTGTGCCCCGATATAGGCCATCATGCAGGCGAAGATGATAGTAACGGAAACGATGCGTAAAAGATCGCTATGGTCTTTTAAAGATGATGTCAGGTAATCTGGAATGGTTAACGACCCTTTTTCATGGGAATATTTCCTGAGACGCTCGGCGAGAAATATCCAGTTGAGAGCATATCCCAGGATACAGCCGGGAAAAAACCATAAAGCGGAGAGTCCTTCTTTATACGCCAGGCCAACGGTTCCCAGTACTGCCCAGGCGCTTTCAGAGCTGGCGGTGGAAGAGATGGCGGTGACCCAGGCCTTGAGCGATCGGTTGGCAAGAAAAAAACCAGCGGGAGAGTGGGTGGCGTGGGATGCAGAATAGCCAATCCACAACATGACTCCCGCGTATATTATGAATACCGCTCCAATAATTCCAGATGGTTCTGTCATAAGCCTTAAAAAATCACTGCAGTGATTTAAGAAAGTTCTGTCACGGGAAGGATTATAGCACTCGGTCTCGAGGAGGGTCGATTTTTTGAATTAATTTCGCTACTATGTCGGTTCCCTTGGGAAGGGTTTATTTCTTTAGCAATAAGACACATATCCATCTACGATTTTAAAAATTTCATTTAACAGGAAAGCTAATTTTGAATTACGACTTTAAAACTATAGAAGCGAAGTGGCAGGAGCACTGGGAGGATAACAAATCCTTCAAAGTGGAACGCGATTCTTCAAAGAAAAAATATTACCTGCTGGAGATGTTTCCTTATCCGTCAGGAAGAATTCATATGGGTCACGTGCGCAATTACGGAATCGGTGATGCGGTGGCCCGGTTCATGCGTATGAAAGGTTTTAATGTATTGCATCCGATTGGTTGGGATGCGTTTGGATTGCCTGCGGAAAACGCCGCTATCCAGAACAAGACGCACCCTGCCCAATGGACGGAAGAAAACATCAGCTCTATGCAAATACAGTTGCGGAGCCTGGGATTCAGTTACGACTGGGACCGGGAAATCGCCACATGCCGTCCGGAATATTACCGATGGAACCAATGGTGTTTTTTGCAATTTTATGAAAGGGGACTGGTCTACAGGAAAAAATCCCAGGTCAACTGGTGCGAGGCCTGTAACACGGTGTTGGCCAATGAACAGGTCGTTGATGGATGTTGCTGGCGTTGCGATGGCGAAGTGGAAGATCGTTTTCAGGAGGGATGGTTCCTCAAGATAACAGATTATGCCGACCGGTTGCTGGAGGGATGTAAAACGCTTTCAGGAAAATGGCCCGATAAGGTGCTAGCGATGCAAAGCAATTGGATCGGTAAAAGCTATGGCGCTGAAGTTGATTTTCAGGTCAAGGGAAAAGACGAGGCGATCAAAGTATTCACTACGCGACCAGACACGCTTTACGGAGCGACGTTCATGGTGTTGGCACCGGAACATCCGCTTACCCTTGAGTTATCCCGTGGTACAGATCAGGAAACGGCGGTTGACGAATTCATCAGCAAGGTCAAGCAGGAAGACAAAGTTTCCCGTACCAGTGAAACCGGAGAGAAAGAAGGAGTTTTTACCGGAGCGTATGCGGTCAATCCGCTCACAGGCGAAGATGTTCCTGTGTGGTCGGCAAACTTTGTGCTGATGGATTATGGGACGGGCGCGATCATGTCTGTTCCGGCACATGACCAGCGCGATCTTGATTTCGCGCGTAAGTACAATCTGCTGGTACGCGTGGTCATCGAACCTGCGGAAGGTTCGCTCGATGCGGCGACCATGACGGAAGCATTTTCCTCTGATGGAACGATGGCAAGGTCGGGTTCGTTTGATGGACTTCGTGGTGATGCTGCCCGGCGAAAAGTTTGTGAATTCCTGGAAGATAAAAAAATCGGAAAAGCCACAGTGAATTTTCGTTTGCGTGACTGGGGGGTGTCGCGTCAGAGGTATTGGGGTACGCCGATTCCGATTGTTCATTGTGATGACTGTGGATTGGTTCCGGTTCCCCAGGACCAGCTTCCGGTGCAACTTCCGCTTGACGTTGAATTGGGTGATCGCGGGCGGTCTCCTTTGACTACACTTGCTGAATTTTATGAGGCTCAATGCCCCGCATGTGGTAAATCCGCTCGCCGGGAAACAGATACGTTAGATACATTTGTTTGTTCTTCGTGGTATTTCGACCGGTTCACTTCGGCGCAAAACGACCAGTTTGCATTCGATAAAGATGATGTGGACTACTGGATGCCGGTGGATCAGTATGTCGGCGGAATCGAACACGCGATCCTTCATTTACTTTATTCGCGATTCTTCCATCTCGTGTTCCATGACCTGGGGCTGGTTAAGTCTGAAGAGCCGTTCGAGCATTTACTCACTCAGGGGATGGTTATTAAAGACGGGGCGAAGATGTCCAAATCAAAAGGCAACGTGATTGATCCGGACGAGATCATTCAAAATTACGGAGCCGACACAGCCCGGTTATTCATTTTGTTTGCCGCCCCTCCGGCAAAAGATCTTGAGTGGAGCAGTCAGGGTGTAGAAGGTTGCTACCGTTTTTTAAAACGTGTCTGGCGGATTTTTGATGATTTTGCGGATGAGATCAGGTCGGCGGGTTCTGTTTCCCAGGGGTATGAAGCGGATACGAAAGAATTAAGCGAACTGAGACGTATGACTCATGTAACCATCCGTCGCGTAACAGATGATATTCAAGTCCGCATGCAATTCAATACGGCTATTTCGGCGATCATGGAGTTGGTGAACCATCTTTACGTTTTTCGCGATGGATGGACTTCGCAGGAAACCAAAAGCAATGAAGCCATAGCTGTGGTGAGGGAAAGTTTTGATGCTTTAATATTGCTCCTCTCTCCGTTTGCACCCCATGTTGCCGAGGAAATGTGGTCGCTACTGGGTCATGAAACGTCACTTGTTGAAGTAGAGTGGCCGGTGTTCAATGAAAGTTTGACCCGAACAGAGGAACTGTTGATCGTGGTTCAGGTGAATGGTAAGGTGAGACAACGGATAACGGTCTCTGCAAGTGCCAGTCAGGAAGACATCAAGAGTCAGGCGCTGGGTGATACGAAGATAGAGGAGCAAACGAAGGGTAAGGAGATTAAAAAAGTCATCGTGGTCCCTGGCAAGCTGGTTAATATTGTGGTGAAATAGAGAGAATGAAAATTCTGCGTGTAGTTTTTTATATTCTGATATTTGTTCTTCCGATTTCCAGTTGCGGTTACCATCTTGCGGGTTATGGGTCGGCACTTCCACCTCACCTCCGCACAATTGCCATTCCTGTATTTGAAAATTCTTCTTCGGAACCAAATATTCACCGCGATGCCACCGATGAGATCCGCAAGGCTTTTATTACTGACGGCAGGCTCACGGTGGTTGGCACTCGGAAGGCGGATATGATCTTGCGTGGAACGTTAACCAACTATAACCTTCGAGCAGTATCATTCGGCGGGACGGATGCGGCGGAGGAATATGTTGTGCGTCTGGGAATTAGCATCGAAGTTTATGATCAGGTTTTAAAGAAAACGTTTTTCAAACAGGATTTTACCACTCAATGGAATTACCGGGCGACCGCAGGTGTTATTGATTCTGAAACTGCACGATTCAACGCTCTTAAAGAAACTTATGGTGACCTGGCTGATCGACTGGTCAGTACCGTAATCGAACAATTCTGAAAAACATCTAATGACTCCTGACCAGATTCTTCATGATATTGAGGAAGGAACCGTTGTCCCGTTTTATTTTCTTTACGGACTGGAAAGTTTTTATCGTGTTGAGATAGTTCAGGCGCTCACTCGTCAACTGATCACTCCGGATAACAGAGATTTCAATCTGGAAAATTTCGAAGCCCGTGAGTCATCGGCGGGTGGCTGGGTGGGAGCGGCTCAGACTCTTTCCTTTATGGGAGGTTCCAAACTGGTTATCGTTCGCAACCTGCATGAGAAGACCCTGGAAGACTCCGATCAAAAAACAATTCTTGATTATGTTGCCGACCCGGCACCCGACTCCTGTCTGGTTATCACTGCGGACAAGGCAGACCGCAAACGAAAGATTTATAAAGCTCTCACCTCGCAAAAAGGAGCGGTGGCTTGCGAGGCGCCTCAGGAAGCGGGACTGATTCCCTGGGTGAAACGGCGTTCAAGGGCTATGGGCTATGAATTACAGGCGGATGCGGCGCGCAAGATGGTGGAGCGGGTTGGGGCCAAACCGGGAATTCTGGCCAAAGAACTTGAAAAGGTAATCACCTATGCCGGGAAAACCAAAACCATCACAGGATCAATGGTGGCAGAACTGGTCGGAGAAATAAAAATGGAAAATGCTTTTGCTCTTACAGAGGCTCTTAAGGAGAAGAAGTCGGAGAAGGCTTTGCGCTTGTTGCAAAATCAGCTGGACCACGGGGAAGACCCGGTGAAAATACTGGGTTTGATCGCCTGGCAGTTCAGAACATTGTGGGAGGTTAAGCATTATCAGGCGCAAAAACTGGGAGCGCGAAAAATAGCCGAGCTGATGGGGGCAAAGCCATTCCTGGTGGAGAAGGCCATGCAATACACAAAAAACTTCAATCGTGCGACATTGAGAAACGGTATCAAGAGTTTATTTGAAGCGGATCGTGAGCTTAAAACTTCCGGGAAGGATCCTCAGGGGATTCTAGAGTCTTTGTTGTTACGACTCTGTTCAGGCTGAAGCTGAAACCTGATACACTTTTTTAGCCAGACCAGAAATTTTTCTGGAAGCGGCACGCTTTGCGATCGCTCCTTTACCGGCATGTTTTGAAATGGTCTTTTCTGCTTCTTTCAACGCTTTTTGAGCGCCTTCCTTGTTGGTTCCATCTACTTCTTCGAGAACAAGCTTGATTGCATTTTTGATACGGGTACGTCCCGCCTTGTTACGTTCGTTTCGTTTTGCGTTTTGCCGATTGCGTTTGAGCGCAGATTTATGATTAGCCAATGAATTCTCCTGAATTAAAAGGGTCTATGCCCGTATGAGGGAAACAATACATATACTTTATTTAGGGCGCGTTTGTCAAGAGATAGATAGGATACCTCTGCGTGGAGGGCGATATTTCTCCCGCAGGGATTGTTCAGGGATAGTAAAAGCTCTTCTTTACAGTTGAGCCGTTGGGATAGCATGTCCCGGTTCATTTCGTTATCTTCAACCAAAAGAATCTTCAATTCAGCGCCTTTTTTTACAATTACCACACATGATGGCCCATGTTAGCGATCTCTATTTTGGTTTGTAAGCATAAGCTATTAAGTGTCAGATAAAAAAATACGGTGACAGGAAAAATCCTTTAGAATCAGTAGGCACTGGTCGCGAAACAGTCTTCTATGAATAAAAAAGACTAACAAATCAGGAACGATTATATAGAGTATCGCGTAAATTTTTCTTCAATTCGCCGGAGACTGTTTTGCCAAAAGGGGGGTTTTAAAAATAAAGTCTTCGCGAAGTTTATTGTTTTTATTATTGATCGAGGTATTTTTTTAGTAGTCCAGACTCCAGAATTTTTTCGTTACCCTCGGCAAATTTTCGTGCCAGTTTGAAGTGGTCCTCTGCCTCATCGTGCTTGTCTAGTTGATGTTGCATTAAAGCCAGGTTGAAATGAATTTCTCCGGCGGTATTGTCGGCGACGCTGGCTTGAGTAAACGCGATTAGAGCATCCATATACTTGCCTTTGTGGAAGTATTCAATCCCCCGGTCATTATGGTTTTTTGCCGAAGGTTCCGCCGCCGAAGGCAAAAGCAATGGGATCCCCTCTTTTTTTTCGCAACTGACAAGTGTCAACGCAAACAGTAGAACCAATAAGATTCGTTTCGTGATTGAGGAGTTGATCATAAAATATTAAAAAATTTTCTGTAGCAGAATTATCCAACACGCGATAAACGGAGTTAATTAAGGCCATAAACTGATGGATAATGCAGAGGATCCTTCACATAGTATTCGTGTTGCATGTAGGCGGAATAGAAGCCGATCAAACCCTCTTTAAATGTAGGAAACTGAGTACGACCACATTGACCGAGGGCATATCCAAGATAATAAAAATACCTGATAACTCGATTGGGTATCACCACAGACTCTGATCCAAGTTCTTAAATAAGGTCACCAAAATAATCCTATATGATCAAAACATCAAAGCAATTTTCAGTTTATGTCCAAAAAAGCAGCAGGCGCAATGATATTGCCTGTTTTTAGACAACTATTTTCTGCTTCATCATCAACCAATAATAGCAATAACTTATTGTTTAACAATAATTTATGTGCTTTTCTGGGCTTTGGCATAGCCCTTGCTCTATAGATTAACAGAATCGTTAATCAGGAGGTGCATAATGAATTTTCATACGGCTGGTAAATTTGGAAGAGGTTCGCTGGATAATAAATCCAGGGCGATCAATGTGTATACAATCACGCGGGAAAGTACGCCATCCTATTTTGCCGGCCAATGGAAACTTCTGGAATTAAAGCGCCGCCTGGATAAAAAGTTGCAAACCGTTTAATCTCCTTTTCATTTGGTTCATCATGTTTGTCTCTTCTCTGTCGAGAATTTCTCATCCTGTGAGATTTCTCGATGGAGAAACCTCCCTTTCTTTCCTCTGCACTCTATTAATATTCTAAAACGACTCTTCTTTGCTACAATTTAAAACGAAAATAAAATCGTTTTAAGTTGCAAAAGGAGAAGTTGGTATGAAGGTTGGGTTTTTCCGTTGTTGTTATGGTGCCATGCTTATTCTACTTTGGATAGCAGTTGTGGGTGCTGAGGAATTACCAATTCCCGAGGGCATGGCCATTATTCCAGAAGGAAATGTGGAATGGTCCGGAAAAAATATAAATGTTTCCCCCTTTTATATGGATAGATATGAAACCACCCAGCAAACTTATGAAAAAATTACGGGGAAGAATCCATCATTCTTTAAAGGATCAACCCAGCCTGTCGAGAAGGTAAACTGGTTTGAGGCGGAAAAGTATTGCCAAAGTACAGGCAAGCGTCTACCAACGGAATGGGAATGGGAAAGGGCCGCTCAATTGAGAGATAAAGTTATATTCTCAAAAGATCTGGTCGTAGATTTGGGTTGGTTCAAAGGCAATTCGGAAATGAAGACGCATCCTGTCGGACAGAAAAAACAAAACCCGTTTGGACTGTACGATATGACAGGAAACGTTTGGGAATGGACATCAAGTGATCATGAGAAAGGAGGCAAGGTTATGCGTGGTGGGTCCTGGCGCAATTCTGACAATAGCATGCGGCCTTCCAAGCGGATCATGAGTCTACCGCTCTATAGATATCATTATGTGGGATTCCGTTGCGCGGTCTCAATGACGCACAAACTTAAAGGCCTTGACGAAAACTAAAACTTGCGATCCAGATTTTCTGATATTTTGATATTAATGAATCGGCGATAGCAAGCCTAGGGAAAAAATCAGGCGGGGCCAGGCCAAGTGTGCCAGTCGTCGTTAATCATACCTTTATTTTTGTAGCGTTGCATTGCGTCCTTGCATTGGCAGACTCGCTCAGTATCTAGCAGATTCAGAAACGTCCCGGCAAGAATAGCTGGGAAACGGGAAATGGCTTCATCAACCTGAACTTTTTCCAGATCGGTCTGCATGCCTTCGAACAATTCGCCTTTTTTGAATTTCCTGACGACAGCGCCCTCGGCAAAATTGGTAAGGTAACAAATGGATGCGTAACATATCTCGAGTTCACGGGCGAGAAAAAGTTCGGGCACCAGAGTCATTCCCACCAGGTCTCCACCGTTCAAGCAAAACTTTTTAATTTCAGCAGGAGTTTCCAAGCGGGGTCCTTCGGTACAAACATAAACGGCTTGCTCGTGGTGAGGAAACCCAAGGGTGTGCATTGAGCCATGAATCACCTGGCGAATCTGTGGGCAAAAGGGTTGGCTCTGGCGAATAAAACCAATACCCCGATTTTTGAAAAAAGTAGTTTCTCTTTTTCTTGTCTCGTCGATGATGTCATGCGGCAACACGTACTCACCGGGCTTGAAAGAAGTGTTGATGATGCCGGGTCCGGACCACGAAATAATACGCTCAACGCCACATTCTTTAAGCGCATAGATGTTGGCTCGATAATTAACGAAAGGGGCGGTGATTGAATAATCGCTTTCCCCGTGCCGCGAGAGGAACAGGTAGTCCAGATCATCCGCCCTGAAATGATGGATCGGCGCACTTTCTCCAAACGGTGTTTCAAGGGTAGTGCTGGATACTTTTTCCCCAAAAACCTCATTGGCCAGTAAATCATAGGCGCCGCTTCCACCTATGACGCCAAGCGACACGGAATTTTTGGATAATTTACTCATTTGGATAAGTAGGACTGGATGTCGCTAACATAATGTTCAGCCGAGTCGCGAATGGATTGAATTTCTTCTTCGCTTAGTTTACGCTTTACTTTTGCCGGGGACCCTACGGCCATATTGCCCGGGGATATTACGGTGTGCGGTGTTACCAGAGCGCCCGCGCCGATAATGCAGTTCTGACCAATATCCGAACCGTCCATGACAACAGCGCCCATTCCGATAAGGCAGTTGGAGGCGATGGTACAGGCATGAAGAGTAACGTTGTGCCCGACGGTGACTCCATCGCCAATAACCAGAGGATAATCTTTGCGAGAGACATGGAGTACGCACCCATCCTGAATATTGGTGCGCCTGCCAATGCGAATATAATTTACGTCTCCGCGAACCACCGCATTGAACCACACACTGCTTTCCTCGCCGATAACAACATCGCCAACCACCACGGCACTGTCAACAATGTAGACCGATGAATCGATCTGAGGATTTTTGTCTTTAAAGGGTAAAATCATTTTTAGTATAGATGATTCAATCGTGCTGTTTCAAAAAAGAAACTGTGTTTTGAAAATTGACTGGATCAATTATAAAGGTAACTCAATTGGAAAACCTCAGGAATTTATTTATCAATCGAAGCCAGATATTTTTCGCGAATGGCTTCATGACAATTTCGCGCTAGAATCCTTCTGTCTGATTCTCCGCTAAAAGAAGGAAGAACCTCCACCGTCACATCCAGGCGCGGGTATTTTAACAAACGGAAAATGTGCGTCAGAAAACTAATATTATACCAGCAGGCAATGGATGGAAAATTTTTATCATGATAGCGGATGATGACAGGAACCACGGGTTGTCCCGTTTGAACTGCGGCTTCAAAGTGAGATGATTTGAAGGGTAAAATGTCGGTTCCATCCGTGGCTTGCGCTTCAGGAAAAAGAATCACCGAGCATTGAGCATTCATGCGGTGACGAATTTGATTTATTGTAGCGCGAACCTGTTGCTTGCGATTTCTATCCACAAAAATAGTGGCGCCAAGCCGGGTCAGCCAACTCATGAACGGCCAGCGTCCTATTTCGGCCTTGGATATAAAAAATGCGGGGAAGCAGGACCCCATGACAAAAATATCGGGTGTTCCCACATGGTTGGCAACGATAAGTGATCCGGAAGAAATTTCCTCACTGCCTGTTCTTCGGATTTTTATGTTAAGCAGAAAACAGGAACATTGCGCCCACAGGCGGGTAAAAAAAACAATGCTCCGGTAATGTGACTCTCTGGATGAAAAAAATATCAAGAACAATCCCAAGCCCATCAGTCCAAAAATAATGTAGGTCAGAACGATTCCAATTATTCTGATAACAGTAAGCAGGTATCCCATGATAAGTCAGAACGTCTCGTTGGTTTTGTTCATTATGCCGAGCATATCGGTGAAAAATATTCGGGCGAGATTGCTCGCCAGTGATACTGCGGTTTCTGAAATCTTCATGTCGGGCGAAGCCGTGGTGCCGAGAGAGTCTGTTAAATTGCTGGCGATATAAGACCATGCCGGGCAGCTCTTGAGTAAACTGTAATGAATTTTGTCGAAACCGCAATACTGTTCCAGTCCGCCGATCACTTTTAAATTTTCATTAGCGGATTCAAGTATGAACTTATTGATCTCTCGAACCGCCTCCGAAGCCTGATCGTATGCGACTGTACTGCTTGGGAAAAAAATACGGCGCAGGGCGCGAAAATAGAATTCATCAATATCATCTTGAAGGTTTACCGGAATCAAGGTGATAAAAATCCTGGCCTCAGCCTCTCGCAACGTGGCAAAAATAGATCGCAGTCCAGCAATAATTTCTTTCGCAGGAACACCATACATAATATCGTTGCCGATGTCTGTTATAAGAGCCACAACCTGCTGATCGCCTCTGCCGGGAACCCCTTCAAAAATACCGCAGTTTAGAATTGGAGGATAAACCACATTGAAAATTCCTCCCTCGCGAATATAGCCCCGTCCCGGACCCAAAGCATGAATAAAACTCACAGACCTTGGAGACAGGCATCGCGTGATACAATTTTTCAATCCGCAGTAGGAGCGAGCAAGATTACTGGCACCAAGAAAAAGAAAAAGGACAGGGGGTTGCGAATCGTTAACTGTGGAGTGGGGTGAAAAGGATTCAGCCGACATGACCAAAATGGACTGGTAGATTAAAAGTCATAGGGTTTATTCTAATAATCTAAAGTTTTTGGGAAAATCTTCATAGAACCAGACGACCTGCGTCGTTGTATCAACAATAAAATTACCACTATCAGTGAGGACCAGTGGGATGCGGTATTCCTGAGAGAAGTTTAATCGAGTTACAGGAAAGTTCGATTCAGAATGAGGCTCTTGAGATACTTGAGGCGGGGCTTCTGTGATGGTGCGCAGACCATCCTTTTTCCCTTCGTGATACCTGTTTGGAATTATGGCAGGATCATCGGTGAAGTGAGTTTTTCCGCTTCCATCTTTCCTGGAAAAAATTTTGGCATCGCTGACACTTGCCGAGAACGAGAACGTAAAAACTAACAGCAGGCAGTAAACAAAAATTTGTAGCGCTTTGGGCATGAGTCGCGCCTCATGGCTGAGTGAGATTGCGCATCATTTTCCCAGAGGAGTCGTTAAAATACGGAACCCCTTATTCAACGGAAATGGGGTTGACGTAAATCTCCCGAGGCCGGACTCCGTCAGAGGGCCCCACCACGCCATCCCGTTCCATGGTTTCTATGATGCGTGCGGCACGATTGTACCCTATTCGCAATCTTCTTTGTATGTAGGAAATAGAGGCCTGTCTGTCCCTGGCAACCAGAGCCAGCGCTTCGTCATATTTTTCATCGTAATCTTCAGCCTCCTCAGTTTTTTCATCTTCCACGACAACAGAGCTGAAAATTTCTTCAATGTAATCCGGTTTCTTTTGCTCCTTGATGAATTTGATAATTCTTTCGATTTCATCATCACTTACCATCGCCCCGTGAATACGCAACAGTCGATGCGTACCCGGCGGCATAAATAACATGTCGCCTCTTCCCAGAAGTTTTTCCGCACCCATAGAATCGAGGATGGTCCGGGAGTCGACCCGGGATGTCACTTTGTAGGAAATGCGGGATGGGAAATTGGCTTTGATGATTCCAGTCAAAACATCGACCGAAGGCCTCTGAGTAGCAACGATGAGATGAATTCCCGAAGCGCGGGCCATTTGGGCGAGCCGTGTGAGCGCTTCTTCAACACCTTTTGAGGCAACCATCATGAGATCAGCCAACTCATCAATGACAATCACGATATAGGGTAACTTGGCCTGAGGCTCTATCGGTTTATCATCTTCCTCGTCCATCAATTCATCAGGATCCATTTCATGAGGCTTGATTCCTTTTGCATGGTCTTTTTCCCACTGTTCGAGTTCTTCTTCATATTCGTTACGCAGTTTGTCCATCCTCAGGTTAAATCCGGTGATGTTGCGAACACCCAATTCGGCCATGAGCTTATAGCGGTTTTCCATTTCCTGTACAGCCCAAGCCAGGGCGGCGGCGGCTTTTTTCGGATTAGTCACTACCGGTGAGATGAGATGAGGAATGCCATCGAAAATCGAAAGCTCCAGCATTTTTGGATCGATCATTATCATTTTCACTTCATCAGGTGTCGCGTTGAGAAGAATGCTGGAGATCATGGCGTTCAGTCCGACACTTTTCCCCGACCCGGTTGAACCCGCCATCAAGAGATGCGGAATTGTCGCAAGGTCCTGCACCATAGGTTCGCCAATGCTGTCCTTTCCTATCACCATCATCAACTTGGAATCTGCTTTAGCAAAGCCTTTCGATGTTATTACTTCCTTGAACGAAACGACTTCTTTACGAGTGTTGGGAATTTCGATCCCGACAACGGGTTTGCCGGGAACCGGAGCCAGAATACGCAGGCTGAGCGCGCGCATCGCAAGCGCCAGGTCGTCACTCAGCGAGAGAATACGACTGACCTTGATTCCCGGAGCAGGTTCAAATTCATACAAAGTAATGACGGGTCCGGGCAGGACCTGCACTACTTTTCCCTCTACTCCAAAATCGGCCAGCTTGCGTTCCAGTATGGAACTGCTGAGGAGGATTTCTTCCTTCATTTCAGCGGATTCTTCTACCGGTAGAGGATCGTCCAGCAAACTGATTGGCGGAATTTTATAATCGCCATCTTCAGATACGGATATAGAACCTTCATTAACAATAAACTCTTCTTTGCTTTTCTTTTTTTGCGGGATGATGGTTGGTGCCTGAACAGGCTCCGGTTCAGTCAGTCTCTCCCGGGTCACAATGATCGGCTCTGTGGGTTCAAACACTTCTTCAGATTTTATTTTTGCGGCTTTGGAAGCCTTTGCTGATTCGCGGGCGATTGCTATCCATTCGTTACACTTCGTTTTTACTTTGCTGATCAGTTGAAATAATTTTCCGGCATAAGTCCCGGCAAGCTTGGCGGCTAATTCCAGCATGCTGTTGACATTTGTTCCCGTCATGGCAAGGAGCGAAGCGAAAACCAGAGTCACGAGAAAAATAGTGGCGCCAATGGTGCTGAACCATATTACCAGAAATCTTCCCAGCGTTTCACCTGTGAGGCCGCCTACTTGAACAGAATTTTTAAAAACAGGGTCGGTGTTGAATTGAACTGAACATAGAGCACACAGTCCTATGAGGAGAAATATTCCCGAGCCCAAACGAAGCGGCCAATGATGAAATTCCTTTCCCCGGATCAGCGCCCACCCCATAATCAGAGTTATCAAAGGAAAGAAAAAAGCGCCACTGCCAAAAAGTTGGGCCAATCCATCAGAAATGTATGCGCCAACCAATCCTCCCGAATTGGTAACTGCAGCCTGTGAGGAAAATGAAGTATTCATCGAAGGGTCCGCTGGAGAATACGTTACCAGCGAAACGATCGCGAATAAGGAGAAAGCCAGAGTTGCGATTCCCAGGAAATCGCGAATTAAGATGGGGACTTTTTCATTCATGAAGTGATTTTCCATGTGAGGTTTTAGTTATCAATCGACGTGTGGTGTCTTGGAACATAGTGTCTTTTTTCCAATTTTCGTCATCAGTGCGCGTGTAATCCAGAGTGAAGTGGAGTCCGCGGCTTTCTTTTCGCTCCAAAGCGCCCATGATGATCAACCGGGCTGTGAGGGCAATATTTCTCAACTCCAGGGTGTTTTTTGTGATAGTAAAATTCCAATAGTATTCCTTGATTTCATCCAGAAGAAGTTCGATGCGCCGTTCCGCCCGATGGAGCCTTTTGTCTGAGCGCACGATACCGACATAATTCCACATGAGTCTTCTTATTTCGTCCCAGTTATGTGAGACGACAACCGATTCATCACTGTCTACGGCGTTTCCGCTATCCCACTCCGGTATGTCGCGAGTGATGAGTTTATTAAAATCATCTGACTTTAATAATGAGGTAGCCTTGCTCACGGCGCGATGAGATAACACCAGTCCTTCCAGAAGCGAATTGGAAGCCAGACGGTTGGCGCCATGCAATCCGGAATAGCAAACTTCTCCGCTGGCAAAAAGACGGCGAATATTGGTTTGACCATTTAGGTCGACCGCAACTCCTCCGCAAGTATAATGTGCGGCAGGAACTACGGGAATGGGTTCGCGAGCCATGTCGAATCCGAATTTTCGACAGGTCTGGTAAATATTTGGAAAACGTTCGCGCGTACGATACCCCTCTATGTGAGTGGTATCAAGGAAGACACAGTCATCGCCGCTTTTTTTCATTTCGTGATCGATAGCGCGGGCCACAATATCCCTCGGCGCGAGACACCCCAGAGAATGATAATTTTCCATAAAGGTGCTACCGTCTTTTAACCGCAGGATACCGCCTTCCCCACGGACTGTCTCAGAGATCAAAAACGATTTAGCCTGCGGGTGGTACAGGCAGGTCGGATGAAACTGAACGAATTCCATATTGGAGATTTTAGCGCCGGCGCGGTAAGCGGCGGCAATGCCATCGCCTGTGGCAGTATCCGGATTCGAAGTGTAAAGATACACCTTCCCGGCCCCGCCGCTGGCTAACAGAGTGACCTTGCCAACAAACGTTTTTACCTGGTTGTTTTTTACATCGAGAATATAGGCCCCAAGCGCTTCATCCTGAGAACTTCCCGGTTCTACCTTGGAGTCCAATCTTGAGAGTGTGATGAAATCGATCAACATGTGATGTGAGAAGATGTCCATATTCTCTCTGCTGTTGATCGCTTCAATCATCGTGTGTTCAATTTCACGTCCGGTGAGGTCGTTTGCGTGAAGAATGCGATCCCTGGAATGTCCCCCTTCGCGGCTTAAGTGATAGTCTTCGCCGCGAATGCGTGTGAACTGGACGCCCAGTTCAATCAGTTCTCTGACACAGGAAGGTCCCTCCCTACAGATGATGCGCACGACATCCTCACGGCATAGTCCACGACCCGCTTCCAGAGTGTCGTTGGCGTGCAGTTCAAACGAATCGTCATCGGTCATGACAGAGGCGATTCCCCCTTGCGCGTAAAGTGTGGCCGATTCGTCCAGAGCGTCCTTGCTGATGATTGCTACCGACCCAAACTGGGAAGCTTTGAGGGCAAATGTAAGCCCCGCAATGCCACTGCCTATAATAATGAAATCTTTTTCAATTATCATACGTATGATTATAGAAGCTTAAGCCTTTAATTTCAATGGGGTAATGGGGTTTCCGGCGAAATATTTTAAAGAAAAACAAGCCCGTTTGCCAGGTTGAAGCACCCGACAATTTTCACAGGTTGGTATCTAATCCCGGTCGAGTCACAAATTGAGGAAAAAAGCGGGCTGAGGAATCCTTACAAAGTCCTATTTGATAAGCTCCTTCCCGATGGTTAATCGTTGGGGAAAGAGTCGCCAGGTATAAGAGACCTAGAATCAAGACTAAAAAAACCAAAGATAGGGCGGATCGTTCGCATGGGCCAAAAAAATTATCCTCTTGCCCCGGATATGCCACCCGAAGCGGGAGGAAATGTTAAATACAGCTTCTACGACTGTTTAACTGATTGTACCGCTTTCGTCCACCGTATAAGTGGTCGAACTACCACTGTGCGAAGCCGTAGCCTCAAAGTCTGTTTCTGTGTCAGTACCCGAAGTTACGGTCACTTCCACATTTTCAGACTGAATATAGCCATAAGAAGTTTGCTTGGCGATGGCAACACTACATGCATCACTGCCTGCATTATCTGCCCAATAAGCCTTACAAGCCAGATAGATATTATGCAAGTTGGCTTTAGCGTCAGAGTTGTACATCCGTAACTTGTACTGGCTGAACTGAGGAATCGCGATAGCCGCGAGAATACCGATAATCGCGATAACGATCAACAGCTCAATCAAGGTAAAACCTTTTTCATTTTTAGCTTGAGAAATTTTTGATAACATCTCTTTAATCCTCCCTTACCAAAATGTGGATTGACAGTATTTTAATTTTAAGCACATTTAAAGTCAACGGGTTATTGATACTCCAATGAGAATGGAGATCTGCATGGAATTACAAAATATGACAAAATTTGTAGGCAGTGTGACAATGTTTGTAGTGGCAAAGTGCAAAACTTGTTGCTTGGGTGTGAGACCTGGCCAAGGGTACACTTATGTATGGACTAAAATGAGAGATTATGAGAGACGGAGATGAAGAAAAATAAGCGTCAAATCGGGATACTGGGTGGAAGTTTCGACCCCATTCATATGGGACACATAGGTCTGGCGCAAGAAACCCGTGATAAATTTGATTTGGATCAAATCCTGTATATACCTGTGTTCCAGTCCCCGCATAAAGCCAGTAGTCCTCTGGCATCCACCAGCGACCGTATGGAGATGTTGCGGCTTGCTCTCAAAAACAACGCCAGTTTCAGTATTTGCGATGTGGAGACTTGCCGGAATGAACTTTCCTACACTATAGATACGTTAAACCATCTTGAACGGGAAATTCCTGACAGCGAATTATTTTTGATCATAGGGCAGGACAATTTGCAAAGTTTGGATTCGTGGAAAGATTCAAGAAGAATTATGGAGAGGCATCATATTTTAGTAGCGTCACGTCCAGGACTGAAATCATTTTCTCCAGAAGAAAAAGTATCAAGTTTGTTTAATGGAGACTCCCCATACAGGCCAGGTAAAACAGGGAATGGGAAGCAGGAATTTCTTCATCGCAAAACGGAGAGTCGGCTGGTAATTTATCAAATCAGCCCACGCGATATTTCTTCAAGTGCAATAAGAAAAAAAATAGTACACGGGGAAATACCCAAAAACTTGTTGCCACCCGATGTTGAAGCATATATTATTAAGCACCAAATTTATAAGATAAAAACTTAACTTGATGCGTAGTGAATTAGATAGTGTAAACGACCTTCAGCAAATAGTGGTTCAGGCGGTCGCCGAGAAAAAAGCCTTTGATGTTCTTGTTCTTGATTTGCGAAATCGGTCAGACTTGACAGACTTTTTTGTTATTTGCAGTGGAAATTCTAGAATGCAAGTTCAAGCCATAGCCGACTCGGTTCTGGATCAAGTTTACGAATCATCCCATAGACTGTCTTCAATCGAAGGTTATACATCCGGGAACTGGGTGGTTTTGGACCTGATAGATGTTGTGGTTCATGTTTTTCATAAGGACAGCCGCATTCAATATGATCTCGAACGATTGTGGGGAGACGTTCCTGTCGTTGAAGTAGCCTGTCAAGAATAAGTTAGGAACAGAAGATAATGAATGAGACGGCACTCGCCTCACTCAGGACGAAACTTGAGGAGATTCGCGCCGCCCTGATGGGTGAAGTGAAAAATAATATCCAATCCAAAAAGGACAAGCCAAACGAGCAGGTGGCCGACATTGCCGATGATGCCGCTCAATCTTATGATCGGCAACTGATGATGGAGATTGGGGAGCAGGAGTGGAAAAAACTGCGCCTGGTGGAAGAAGCGCTTGGGAAAATAAGTCAGGGGCAATACGGAATTTGTGCAGAGTGCGAAGAGCCCATTCCCGAAGCAAGGTTATCAGTCATCCCCTTTGCAGAACACTGTGTTGGTTGCCTTGAGGCCATAGAAAATAAAAACAGTTAGTCATACACTTGAATGTTCATAGCTGGAACGCAGAATAATTCGTGCTATTTTAACCCGTTGTGAATCAACTTGAAAAGTCCCCTTGCTTGTCAGGTGGTCTTAGTTGGAAAACCTCCTGACGTTGGCCTGTTGAACAAAACCATCAACCACGAGTATCCTGGTGACACTTAAATCAATAGTTTCCTTTCTTTTTTTCACCCTCCTGTCTGTTTATTTTGCTTTTTTGAATCCGCATGAAGTGGACATTAATTTTACGCAGTCCTATTCCCTGCATCTGCCGATGGTTGTTATGTTTTTGGGGTCTGTTTTGTTGGGTGTGTTGATTGCCGGTCTCCTGCATGGGACGTTATCTATAAAAACATTTTTCAGTAATTTGAGAGTGGCCGGGCACAACAGGCGTCAGGATAAAACCAATCATCGTGTTGGAATACTTTTTGAGAAAGCCGAAAACCTTGTGGCAGGTGACTGCGTTTCAAAAGCAATTCCTGTGTACGAAAAAATATTGAATCTTTCACCGAATCATGTGAGTGGCCTGACCCGGCTTGGAAACAGGTTAAGGGAAGAAGGAGATTCCGACCGCGCTTTAGAACTTCATTTGAAAGCAGTTCAAGTCGCGCCCGAAAACCTTGACGTTTTATACGGTCTGGCCAATGACTATTCCGCCAGGGCAATGCATCAGGAGGAAATGGCAACTCTGGAAAAAATTCAAAAACTCGACCGAAAATCCCCCCGAGTCCTTTACCGCTTGAGGGAAGCTCATCTGAAAACTGAAGACTGGGCATTAGCTGGGGATGTTCAGAGAAAATTGATTTCCGTAGTTGAAGGAAAAGAAAAGAAAGCGCTGGAGAAAAGAACACTGAGTCGATACATTTATAACAACGGAGTGCGGTATTTTATGAACGGTAATTTTGATGCGGCAGTCCCAGAATTCAAAAAGGCAATACGGGAGGATGAGCAGAGTTTGTCTGCCCACATCATGCTGGGCGATGCTTGTCTGGAAACAGGCAACGGGAAAGCCGCTTTAAAAGCCTGGAAGGCTGGCTACGAAAATACTAACTCGCCAGTTTGTCTCATGAGAATGGAAAAGTTTTATCGGGAATCGGGCCGGGTGGAGGAGATGGTCAAGATATATAGAGAAGCGATAAAAAACTCACAAAACTCAACCAGAGAAACTTTGAGCCTGTTGTTAGGTAGTCTGTACCTGGAAGAAGGTAATCCACAGGAAACAATACAGGTGATAGAGGAAAACACAGATTCCCAGAAGGCTATCATCCCTTCACTAATCCTGGCCAATGCCTACAAACAACAACTGAACGAAAAACAATCCCAAGACGCCGTGGAAAACGCGTCACACCAAGTTAGAAACGCTATCCTGAAATTCCAATGCAAAGAATGCGGTGGCACCCTGACCGAATGGGTTGATAGCTGTCCGGCCTGCAACGCCTTCGGAAAAATTGAATGCCGCCCAGGGGTTGACTCCCGTTGAATCCTATCTACCCAAACGACCCACTTACTGTTTAAGCAGTTTGTACTCCAGAAGCTTACTGTTTTTAGCAAATAACTTTGCCGAGACCAGAGTGTCATTTTTCAAAAAAAATACATCCCCGACTCGGGGTATTCGGCAATATGAGCATTCACAGAATCAGGAATACCATAGTTTTTCATGCGATTTTGAAATTTTGCGCCAATTTTTACGCCAGCGGCAAACTTACCTTTAAACGTAGGCAACACTTCCAGCTCTTCAACTTTCGGATTTTTAGCAAGAGCATGAATCCTCACACCGTGGTTGAGATACTCAATCGAAATGCTATCCATTTCCGGCTCAGTTCCTCGTTTGACAGTTATGAGTTTTGGAATGCCTAACAGGGCGATAGTTTTTTCCAAAGGCATACCCACCTTCAACAATTTGCCAATCACAATAGCTTCTTTCTCTTTTTTTCTGCCGCCCATGCGGACTGTGCAATTACGGCCGCGCACAGTAAGGCGATAAACAGTTTAAAAGTTTTCACGAGTTGCCCCTTTTGAAAGGGTTTAACGATTCCTCGCTGTCCATCCAGTTAGCAAAAAGAGTCAGGACATTTATAAAATTAAGAACACCATATAATTCAGTTAACAGGTTTTCCGCAACAGGGGAATACCCGTTAGTCATCAGCGTCATTTAATTTTAAATGTTTCCTTCGGTCCTTCTTCATTCGAGACTTATCCTTATGAAACTTTCTCCAGCTTGCCGTGTCAGACTTTTCCGGGATAGCAGATTCATCAGCAACATCATCCTCCCACGAGAGCATGGGTCTCGGAGTTGGTCGAGTAAGCCTAGTTGATGATTTTTGAAAATATTTTTTACCGACCTCAAATTCCTTAGAGGTCAGCCCCAGTTCCATTTCATAAATATCCTTTGCCCCCTTGGGAAAACGGCTGGAGAACAGGCCCTCTCCCCATAAGCGGATTTCCTTGCCATTGACCAGACCCGACCGCCATGATTCAGGAATTCCCTGCCACCCATAAATCGCGCCAGCCCAGGATCCAATCAGACTCCCAACCTTATCAGCGGCTTTTCCCATATTGATTCCGGCAGTCAAAGACGAATCGAAGCCGCGGCCCTCACGCAAAACAAGAACCAGGCACAGTGGCAGTAAAGTTAAAACATAACCTTGAGCCGGACTGGTAACACTCGTCTTGTGCAGATGAGAAGCATTTTGACAAACCCATTGCAACAGTTCATCCAAACCAACATCCCACCGTTCGCGAAGGCCCTTAAGCGTTTGTTCAAGCAGTCCGCGTTCAGATTCCGCATTCTCGCCCCAAAGTCCGGGTGCCGTTTCCCGTAACCGAGTTTCAACTTTTTGGCAAAACTCCTCAGTATCACGCAGGACCAGATCCGCTTCAGCAACAGGTTCTCCAACGTTCCCAGGTTCCAGCGACAAAAACCGCGATGCCAGATATCCAGCCAGCGCAAGTCCAGTGATCTCACATAAATTTCGGCTTAACAACAAACCGATATCCACATTTAACCGAACACCTGCTTCCGGCCTGTCCCGGTGTATAATCCCTGCCGGAATTCCCATCGTCAGGAATGCCGCGTCTGCCTGATCATGCTCAGCCGCCCGTGGTGGATCTTCCATCAGCGAGCAGATTGATTTATAGAATCCCTTTTCCGGGCGACGGTAAACACCAAAATAATGTTCAGGGCCTCCCGCGCTCAATTTAAGGAGAAGTTGAGAGACTTCCCTCGCCCCCCCTTTTTTATTTTTTAGAAGACCATCAGCAACGGCCAACGCGTTCTGGGTCAGACCCCCGTATAGCCCCTGCATAGTAAACCGTTTAATGCCCTTGCCAATGAAAGGCCGTACATCCTTGAAACCATCCATTGCGCCGAACAACTGCCGAACAGTTTCGGGCTTAATGCTTTTTGCGGCGAGACCCATAGCGTCACCCACAGCCATTCCATACCAGCTCCCAACAACCTTGTCCTTAAGAGAATCCACGGCACTTTTCAACACTACATTTAATTATAAAAACAATGGGCTCCGGCGCTGTATGAAACGCGACCTCAAACCGCTATCAATTCCGTTGCCTGATCCTGTTGGGCCAACTCCAGATGGGGTGTACTGCTCCCCAGAGCTTGAAGCGCTGTGATACGGGCTATTTCACTATGGTTATTAGTTTGACTCAAATGCATCAGCAGTACCCGTTCCAGATGTTCATGACTGACGGCGGCCAACAACTCACCGCAAGCCTCGTTGGACAAATGACCCAACTCACCTTTTATTCTCTGCTTTACAGGCCAGGGGTAGGGTCCCACATCCAACATCTCAACATCATGGTTGGATTCCACCAGCAACACATGAGAATTCTTTAGTTTCTCGCGAACCTCGTGAGTGACCCTTCCCATATCAGTTGCGTGTCCCAGCTTCCTATTTTGGCACCGGACCACATAAGCGACCGATTCCCGCGCATCGTGCGAAGTGGCGTAAGGTTCTATTTCCAGTCCATCAATGCGCACCGTTTCACCCGCTCGGATCGTGCTGAACCCGGGAATATTTCCCAACTTTTCACCCGCGCGAACCGTTCCCTCAGTTGCATACAACGGAATGCCGTGTTTGCGAACCAGCGGACCCACGCCGCCAATATGATCCGAATGCTCGTGAGTTAAAAATACCGCGTCCAACTCTTCGGGCGTGCGGCCAATAGTCATCAACCGCCGCTTCAGTTCCCTGACACTCAGTCCCGAGTCGATGATAATCTTTGCGACATCAGACTCAAGATAGATGCAGTTTCCTCGACTGCCACTCGATAAAACAGAGAATTTAAAAATGGAATGACCTTTCAATTAAAATCAAAAACCCGGAGGTTTAGGAATATTTACAAATTCATCCGTCTTGTACCTTTTTTCATACTGACTGATATCCGACTTGACAATAGAATGCCGAAACGCGTCATCAATTTTTAGCCAGCGTTTAATAAGTTCTTTTGAGACACCGCACTCCTGAAGACTTTCCCTTAAGACCTTTCCGCGAATGTCAAAAAGTTCATTAGGGATAAACATGTGCCGATGAACATTTTTCGGGAACCCGCCCGAATAAACTTTTCCTCCACCCATATTTGAAGTCATGAAATCCGTTTGCTGATCTTCGATGACCTTTTGATCAATCCCTTCAAAAAATCCCTTGAGCCAGGGATGTTCATATAACTTATCGTAAAAAACCCTGTGCACATTCTCCAGGGCGGGTTGACCACCCAGAAGATTAAATAACGAATCGTCCTCTATCTAGTGTATCCCTTCTATTCTTCTTTTTGTTGAGGTCCGTTGGCCATTGCTTAAATATCCATTAAAAACCGATCATTTACATCGTTGAATTTCGCGGCCACCAGATAACCTTCACCTTCCGAAGAAAGGCAACGAACAACCTCGGCTTTCAGTTGCGTATTTTCCACTTCTGCGCTTTGAATAAAATCTACAAAAATTTGAGACCCGATTTTCAATTCCCGGCATGATTTCACTATCGTCTTCAATCGCCACACCCGACCTGAATTGAACGCGAGGAAAATTTCTATGTTCTTCTGCTTAATTCGTCTTAAGCCCTTATTAAAAAATTATGAAGTGCGCTCAATCATTAATTTGCGCTTTTTGCAAAGTGCCGCTGTAATCTACATATACCGATTTCCATTCCGTAAAAATATCCAACGCCGCCGTCCCAGCTTCCCGGTGGCCGTTGCCTGTTCCCTTGGTGCCGCCAAATGGCAGTTGAATCTCCGCGCCTATAGTGGACGAGTTAATATAAGTAATTCCCGTATCCAGCGTTTCAATTGCCTTGAACGCGCGGTTGACATCCTGTGTGTAAATTGCCGATGACAAACCATACTTCGAATCGTTAACGATCTGCACCGCGTGGTCCAGGTTCCTGCAGGAAATAACGCTGAGGACCGGACCAAAAATTTCCTCCTGCGCGATACGCATTTTGGGAGACACGTCGGCAAACAACGTCGGTTCAAAAAAGAATCCCTTGCTCAAACCCTTTCCGGAAAGACAGGAGCCACCCGTTAAAAGTTTAGCGCCTTCCTCCACACCGATTTTACAATAGTTGAGAACCTTTTGTCGTTGCGCTTCATTGATAAGCGGACCCATCTCCGTTTTTTCATTGAGTCCGTCACCCATCCTTAAATCTTTGGAGCGCTTGAGAAGCATATGGATGAATTTTTTGAGCACCTTCTTATGCACAATGACCCGGCTACAGGCTGTGCACCGTTGTCCGGTGGTGCCGAAGGCTCCCCATAAGACACCCCCCACAGCCAGATTCAAATCCGCGTCATCCATTACGATGATCGCGTTTTTACCACCCATCTCCAGAGAGTATTGTTTCATCTGCTTCGCGCAGTGACCCGCAACGATGCTTCCCGTTTCCGTCGATCCGGTAAAAGAAACCAGATCTATTTTTGCGTGATCCATGAGCGGGGTCCCCACACTTGTCCCGGAACCCGAGACCATGTTCACGACTCCGGGGGGAACACCCGCTTCTTCACATATTTTAACCAGATGATAGACCGAAAGCGGAGTGTCACTCGCCGGCTTGATTACGACCGTGTTACCGCAGATCAGTGCGGGGATCAGTTTCCATGAAGGGATCGCGATAGGAAAATTCCACGGAGTGATCGCGGCGACCACTCCCACCGGCATACGCACCGACATATTGAATTTGTTATTGAGTTCCGAAGGAACCGTTTCCCCCAGCAGGCGTCGGCCTTCGCCCGCTGTGTAATAAGCCATGTCGATCGCTTCCTGCACATCGCCACGGGTTTCCTTGATGATCTTGCCCATCTCCCGTGTCATGTCCTGCGCGAGGGACTCTTTGCGCTTAAGTAAAATCTCGGCGACACGGAACAGGATTTCTCCGCGATGAGGTGCGGGAGTTTGTTTCCATTTCGGGAGCGCGGCAGATGCGGCTGTCACCGCGTCATTAACATCCTTGCGCGTAGACTGCGGAAACCGGCCCACAATTTCGCGAGTATTGGCGGGATTGATATTGTCGAAGGTTTCTCCACTGGACGATGCCTGCCACTTGCCGTTGATGTAGTTTTTTAAAACCTTTGTTCTAGCCATGACCCGCTCCTGGAAACATTGGACTCAAAGCAGGCGGACCGAGGAAGGAAAACAGCAGAAAGGAGACCCCCCACAGTCGCCATTTATTTGAATTGTTTGCGTGAGGAGTTTTAAATCACCCCAGCCCCTCTTTGTGAAAGAGGGGTTCATTAAAAACGCCCCCTTTTCAAAGGGGGCCGAAGGTGCTGGAGTTTTACTCCAGCATCGGGGGGATTTGCTTGTCCAGATAAAGCCAGAAACAAGCACACTTCAACCACCTCATGATACCAGAAAACCCTATTGATTCAAAGGCTTTTCGGAAATTTTGGGTTACAGTTCCTGCTAGGACAGGAGGATTACCTTGTTGCTCAGGAAGGGGGTGACGATATTTCCTTTGAGGGTGATACTGAAGTTACCTCCCACGACATTTGAGGTCACCACACTGCTGACCGATGCCGCATCGGCGGCAATCACCAAACCGTTCAGATCGTAGGTACCAGTTAAGCTGATCTGTTCCTTGGCGGACATGACTCCGTTTATCGTTTGCGAGAAGTTGCCGCCAAAATCTAGGTCTTCATTCGTGATCAAAAACAGCTGACCGATCTCTTCCGGCTTTCAGGTATGAACATTGCGTGTGAATACTACTTATTCAACTTCTTTCCCAGTTTCTTTTCCACCGACGCCACTTTGGATTCGAGTCGGCCTGACTTGCCTTCGCGATAATCGATTTTTATACCGCAAGTGATACGTTTACAGTCGGAACTCATTTTCTCGTAACATTGTTTCACCACCCCCATGACCTCGTCCCATTCTCCCTCGAGAACGGTGCCCATTGGATTGAGCCGGTAATCGACACTGCTTTGTGAAATGATTTCCAGCGACCGGCTGACGTATTCACTCACGCTTTCTCCTTTATCCAAAGGTGTCATGCTGAATTCCAGAAGTACCATAATATTATCCTCCTTAAGTTTGCGTTATATTCGTTTGCCTCTCGGATACCCTTTCCAGTCCACATTAAGGAAATATATTGAAATCCCCCCCCCTCTAACCCTCTTCCTCTAGGGGAGAGAGGTTTTTCTTTGTGCTCTTTGCAACTTTGCGCGAGAACGGTTTTTCCAAGTTTCAAAATTTTCTTGCATTTTAGGGCCATTCTGTGGAATCATCAACGACTCCATTCGAAATCTTAGCGGATTGTCGAAAATCCAAGTAAAGGCGGTATGGCTCTTTGGCCAAGATACAAGATATTCGTAACAAAATAGATCAGATAGACGATCAGTTGCTCAAGCTGATAAATCGGCGCGGCGAACTCGCGATTAAAATTGGACAGGAAAAGTCCAGAGACAATAGTTCGGGGCATTTTCATGTGCCGCACCGGGAACGCACTATCATTGAACGGATTATTAAAGACAGCAAGGGACCCTTCCCTGACGAATCGCTGGAATCCGTTTTCCGTGAAATTTTCTCAGCCACTCTTGCCCTTGAAAAGCCCCTGCGCATAGGTTTCCTCGGACCGGAAACTACGTTCAGTCACCAGGCGGCGATAAAACAGTTCGGGCATTCTTCAGAGTTCATAGCACATCCAAATATTGAATCGGTCTTTCGTCAGGTTGAGCAAGGTGCCTGTGACTATGGCTTGGTTCCGGTGGAAAATTCCATCGAAGGGGTGATCAACCTCACACTGGATTGTTTTGTCGATTCACCTTTGTTGATCTGCGATGAAATCAAAAGCCCCATAGCACTTTACCTGCTTTCGAAAAGCAAAGACCAAAAAAATATAAAAGCTATTTATACCCATCCGCAACCTTTGGGACAGTGCCGACAATGGCTGAGCCGAAACCTGCCGGGGGTAGAGCAGATACCCACGTCCAGCACTGCCAGTGCGGCGGAAATGGTGGTTAGAAAACGAACCAGCGCCGCTGTCGCGGGTAAACTCGCCGCTGAAGTATACAATTTAAATATCATCGCGGAAAATATTCAAGACCGATCAGAAAACTACACCCGATTTTTGATCATTGGTAAGGACGAAGCAAAAAAGGCGAAGCGTAATAAGACATCGGTCATGTTTTCCATCAAGGACGAAGCCGGGTCCCTGCTCAAGGTGTTACAGCTGTTTGGTCGCAATAAAATCAATCTTTCAAAAATCCAATCGCGTCCGCTCAGGGACCGGCCCTGGGAATATTTGTTTTACGTCGATCTGGAAGGACACACTGATGATTCTGCAATCCAAAAATCTTTAGCGTCATTGAAGAAGATGTGTCTGTTTCTGAGAGTGCTAGGTTCTTATCCGAGGAAGGCTTAACAGAATGAACTCATTTGATCGGGTATCTATTATTGGAGTTGGTCTTTTGGGCGGGTCCCTGGCCAAGATCATGCGCAAGCTGGGCCTGGCCAAATCGATTGTGGGTTACGGGCGCAACAAGGCTAATCTGGAAGAGGCAAAAGGCCTGGGCATCGTCGATGAAGTTGCGCTTGATATGCAATCGGCAGTGCAATCTGCCGACCTGATTGTTCTTTGCTCACCGGTGCGGACCATTGGCCAGTTGGTTCGCGGGATGGCTCCGCACATCAAGCCTGGATGCGTGGTGACCGATGTGGGTTCGGTAAAAGAATCTCTGGTGCAGGAAGTGGAAGCTTTGATTCCCGAGGGCGTTTCTTTCGTGGGTGCACATCCCATTGCGGGAGGTGAGAAATCCGGATTCCGCGTATCGACCGAAAGCCTGTACAAAGGAGCGCGATGCATTGTCACCCCAACGGATAAGACGGATCCGGACGCGTTAAAACGTATTATTGAACTCTGGGAAACGGTTGGTATGCGTGTGTCTACCATGGATGCGAAAGAGCACGACTTTATTTTCGGGGCGGTCAGTCATTTACCTCATGTCCTAGCTTATGCGTTGATGAATACCATCGGTAGTTTGGAGTCTGACAACCATGACGAGATAACATCGTTCTCGGGGGGCGGACTCAAAGATATAACCCGGATCGCCGGTGGAGAGCCTGTGATGTGGCGAGACATCTGCATGTCAAATAAAGAATCTGTTTTGTATTGTCTCGACCGGTTTCAGGAAACACTGGATCATCTTCGGTCTGGTATTGAACAGGAAAACGGCGAATTGCTCATCCGTGAATTTGAGACCGCCAACAAGCATCGGCTCCACCTTATCGAGAACGCATGATTATCGCCATAGACGGGCCCGCCGGAAGCGGAAAGAGCACCATAGCGAAAATAGTCGCTGAGAAATTACGCTTTAGATATATCGACACTGGTTCAATGTATCGATCGGTTGCGTGGAAAAGTTTGCAAAAAAAAATAACGCTTGGCGATGAAGATGCCGTGGCGAATATCGCAAGGGAAACTAAAATCGAACTTGTCCCCAGAGAAAACGGACAATCGGTATTCATCGACGGCGAAGATATCACCAGTCAGCTCAAGGAAGAAACAATCAGCCGTGGAGCGGCGATTGTCGCGGCGCAACCTGCCATTCGTGAAATCATGACCGCCAAGCAACGCGAGCTGGGCAAGCAGGGCGAGGTGGTCATGGACGGAAGGGACATTGGGACGGTTGTTTTCCCACAAGCCGATAAAAAGTTTTTTATGGACGCCGACCCGGAAGAAAGGGGTCGTCGTCGGTTTACGGAACTGAAAGATAAAAAACAGATCGCCAACGCTGATCTGGCAACCATTATCGAACAGGTCAAGCAGAGGGATCACGAAGACCGTAACCGGAAAATTGCGCCGTTGAAAAAAGCGGAAGATGCCATTCTCATCGACACAACCCATCTCAGCATTGATGAGGTGGTTGAGCAAATAATGAAAACCATAAACCTGGATCAGTAACATTTATCAACGGGAGCTTTGCATAAGTCACAAAAACTGAATAAAACAGATTCTTCACTACGTTCAGAATGACAAAATAGCTCTTTCTTGTCATGCTGAGCTTGTCGCCTGTGTCGCGCCAAGCGGTAAAGCATCACAGTTTTTCGGTTTATCAACTTACGTAGAGGTCTCATTATTAACCTAAGCTTTTGTATGCTTTATTTATTTTAGAGAGAACGTTTTAATCATGGCTAAATCAAAAACCAAATTAGTATTTGAAGATGACTTTGAGGAAGAGGAAAGGGAAGAACTTTCTCCCGAGGACCAGGCGTCCTGGGAAGAAATGGAAACATATTTTACTGAAAGCCTGAACCAATTCAAGGAAGGTCAGATCATCAATGGAAAAATTATAGAAATTTCCAAAGGCATGGCGACCGTTGATGTTGGGTTCAAGTCGGAAGGAATTGTCCAGCTACACGAGTTCCCGGACGACGGGAAGAACATGGCCATAGGGGATGAAGTAGAAGTATTCCTGGAGCGCGTTGAAGACAACGATGGCAATGTTGTTCTGTCTAAAGAAAAAGCAAACAAAATCAAACTATGGGACGAACTGGTTAAAACATATGAAGCCGATGAAATTATTGAAGGCACTGTGGTCGCGAAAGCGAAAGGCGGGCTGACGGTTGACATTGGTCTCAAAGCATTCCTTCCGGGTTCTCAGATAGATCTGCGACCCATTCGTAATCTGGAGAAACTGATCGGCGAAAAATTCCAGATGCGTATCATAAAAATGAACAAGAAGCGCGGCAACATTGTTCTGTCCAGAAGAGTCCTGCTCGAGGAGCAACGCAAGCACAGCCGTTCCGAAACTCTGCAAAAACTGGAAGAGGGGAATCTTGTTGACGGTATTGTCAAGAACATCACCGAATACGGTGTTTTTATCGACTTGGGTGGTATCGACGGACTCCTGCATATCACCGATATGTCATGGGGACGCGTCAATCATCCTTCGGAGATGTTCTCAATTGGTGACAAGGTACAAGTGATGGTGCTCAAATTTGATAAAGAAAAAGAGCGCGTTTCACTCGGACTCAAACAAATCACTCCCGACCCGTGGGTCAATGTGGATGAAAAATATCCTGTTGAAACGCGCATCAAGGGCAAGGTTGTCAGCATCACCGATTACGGGGTGTTTGTTGAGCTGGAAAAAGGTATCGAGGGGTTGGTCCATATTTCAGAAATGAGTTGGAGTCGACACGTTAAACATCCAAGTAAAATAGTTTCTATTCGTGATGAGGTCGAAGCTGTGGTTCTTACTCTCGATAAGGAGAAAAAGCGCATCTCGCTTGGAATGAAACAAATCGAACCCAATCCATGGGAAGAGATCGAACGAAAATATCCCATTGGTTCTGAGGTCGATGGTACGGTTAGAAATTTAACGGATTTCGGCGCTTTCATCGAGCTGGAAGATGGTGTGGATGGCCTGATACATATTTCAGATTTGAGCTGGAAAAAAATCAAGCATCCATCTGAAGTGCTCAAGAAAAAAGATGCGACCAAGGCGGTGGTGCTCAGCATTGATAAAGACAGTTGCCGCATTTCCCTTGGTGTCAAGCAATTGCAACCCGACCCATGGGACGATATTGCCAAGAACTACCTCATCGGAACAGAGGTTGAGGGAACGGTCATCAAGGTGACTGGATTCGGCGCTTTCGCTGAGTTTGGTGATGGACTGGAAGGTTTGATCCATGTATCCCAACTGAGTTCAGAAAAGGTCACTCATCCGGATAAGGCTGTTAGCGTTGGTGACAAGATCAAGGCAAAAGTCATCAAAGTAGACACTAGTAGCAAAAAAATTGCTTTGAGCATCAAAGCTCATGAGCAGGATCTGGACTTGACGGCCATTGAGCAGGAACAGGCTCAGTTGGAAAACTTCAAGGAAGAAGATAGCGATTAAATCGCGAGCGAATGATTCGCTACTGCAAAACGCGGTTGTGAATTATTCTTTAGTGTAGAAGATTCGATTGGCTATATAAACTTGCGGGTTAAATACAGGTCTTATGGAAACTGAAAATTCCGGGAAAAAGAAACGATCTTTTACCAGAAAGCTATTCTTTTTTATGTTTGGAATTCTGGCTCTTGTCGGTGTTTCGTCTATTGTTTCTCCGTGGATGGAAGATCAGGCTGCCGATAATAGAATTGGTGTCGTCGAGATAACCGGTCTCATTCAGGACTCACAAGAGATAGTTAATCAAATCAAGAAGTTTCGAGAAGATAAGCGCATCAGGGGAATCGTTCTGCGGATCGATTCCCCTGGCGGTGCTGTTGGTCCATCTCAGGAAATCTACGATGAAGTGCTCAAGACTCGCGAGGGTAAGAAAGTTATTTACGCATCGATGGGCACACTCGCCGCTTCGGGAGGCTATTATATTGCCAGTGCCGCGAACCAGATCTACGCGAATCCGGGAACTTTGACGGGTAGCATTGGTGTCATCATGGCTTTTTCCAACATGAAAGCGTTGATGGATAAAATTGGTTTGCAACCCGAAGTCATTAAAGCAGGAAAATATAAAGACACAGGCTCCCCCGCTCGTTCCATGACAAAAAAAGAACGAAACCTGCTACAGAATGTTGTCACCGATGTTCACAAACAATTCATAGAAGCTGTCGCCAGGGGACGCAACCTCAGCGTTAAAGAGGTAATTAAGGTGGCCGATGGCAGGATTTTGACCGGACGGCAGGCACATTCTCTGAAACTGGTGGACCAGCTGGGTGGAATGCAGGTCAGCATCGACCAACTGGCGCGGAAAATCGGAATCATCGGCGAGCCAAAAATTATTAAGGAAACAAAAGGAGTTGAGTTTATCGACTGGTTGCTTCAAGCAACTATAAATCAATCAGTTATCCAGAAATATTTGTCCGCTTCCCGATCCCCTCTTCAGTACACCTGGCCTCTGGGTGACTTATCATTCTCCCTGCCGGTCCAATAATCTGGACTTACGACTGAAAAAAAATCTTTCTTTTTTCGCAGATAATCCACTAAGCCCTTTAAAATAAATAGATTGACTTAGATTTCCCGCATGATATACTTTACCGGTTTCCAGATGAGTAACACTTATCATTTGTTTCCCGGGGGAAGAGAAAATGACTAAGGCGGAGTTGGTTGAAAAGGTTTCCAGCCAGATCAACCTGACTAAAAAGCAAACAGAAGTTGTCGTAAATACTGTCTTCCAAAGCATTACCGAGTCATTGAGCGAAGGAAAAAAGGTAGAGTTGCGTGGTTTTGGCAGCTTTAGAATTCGTGAGAGAAATGCTCGTCTTGGAAGAAACCCGAAGTCCGGCGCACAGGTGGATGTTCCCGCTAAAAAGGTTCCCTTTTTCAAAGCTGGAAAAGAGTTGCGGGAATTGGTAGACAAGTAAGTTTCCTTACGCACCGACTGGGGATACTGACGACCTGTCCCCAAAAGATTTTGAAAAACATGACCTTTTAGATGTTGGACTGCGTTATTGCTGTCTGGGTCGAGCCTCTTTAGTTTCTCCGAACATAGATCATTTCTGATTCTATCAGATCGCCTTTTCTTCCCTTATCCAATTTAATTCCGGCACAGTTCAAAAAGGTTTTCAATTTATTTAGTGATCGTTACCAGATTGCGTCCGGTTTTCTTTTATAATGCGCTATTCAGTTTTACCTCTCTGGTTTATTATTCAGTTAGTCGAGAGAAACATTTCATTCAGCTAAAAAGAAAGTGACTAGATATGTCGGGAAGTTCATTCGGAACGCTTTTTAAAATTTCAACATGGGGGGAATCTCATGGTGAAGGTGTCGGCGTGGTGGTCGATGGATGTCCGGCCGGGCTTCCACTCAAGGAAGCTGATATCCAGAAGGAACTCGACCGCAGGAAAACGGGCCAGAGTAAAGTCACCACAATGCGGAAGGAGACGGACTGTGTGCGTATTCTCTCTGGAATCTTTAAAGGAAAAACAACTGGCACTCCCATCGCGTTATGGGTGGAAAATCAGGACGCTGATTCCTCCAAGTATGAAGATATAAAAAACCTGTTTCGACCGGGCCACGCTGACTATGCTTATCAGATGAAATACGGGTTTCGCGACTATCGGGGTGGCGGACGCTCCAGCGCTCGTGAAACGGTGGGCCGTGTTGCCGCCGGGGCCATCGCAAAAAAGCTCCTCGCCCGCAAGCGAATAAAAATTATTGGCTACACAAAACAGGTTGGTCCATATGTTGCCCAGAAAATGGATTTCAAACAAATAGAAAAAAATATCGTGCGGTGTCCGGATAAGAAAATGGCCCAGAAGATGATCGACCATATCCTTGATACACGCAAAAAAGGGGATTCGGTAGGGGGTGTGGTCGAGCTTGTTGCCACGGGAGTACCGGCAGGCCTTGGAGAACCCGTGTTTGACCGGTTGGATGCCGATCTTGCCAAAGCCATGATGAGTATCCCCGCTGTCAAAGGGGTTGAGGTCGGTATCGGATTTGAGGCGGCAGAAATGTACGGTTCCGACTGCAACGATTCTTACATCGCTAAAGGAAAAAAAATTACCACCAAAACGAATAACGCTGGTGGGATTCACGGGGGTATCTCTAACGGATCGGATATTGTTCTGCGGATGGTCGTCAAGCCAACGTCTTCCATCACCAAATCACAAGACACCGTGACGGTCAACGGTAGGAAGGCGAAGATCCGGGTCGAAGGACGCCACGATCCTTGCGTTTCGCCACGTGCTGTGCCCATCGCCGAGGCTATGATGGCTTTGACGCTGATCGATCATTTGATGCGAAACCAATTTTCTCAACTTAAATAGTTTCCTCTATCAGGGAGAACTTGGTTCTATGCGCGTCGGTTTCGTCCAGAATAATCCTGTATTTGCAGAGGTTGAGTCCAACTTGTCAAAAGTTGAATCCCTGCTTGCCGGCAACAATGCCGACCTTATGGTCTTGCCGGAATTGTTCAGTACGGGTTACCATTTCCTGAGCCGGGAAGAAGCTTTCACTCTGGGCGAATCCATTCCCGAAGGCCCCACCACTCAAACACTCATCCGAATTTGTGAGCAAAACCGGATTTCCATAATCGCTGGAATCGCGGAGCGGGATGGTGACCGAGCCTATAACTCGGCAGTCGTTATCGGGCCGGAGGGATACCTCGGCAAATACCGCAAAACACATCTCTTCGACACCGAAAAAAAATGCTTTGATCCGGGTGATTTGCCTTTGCGTGTTTTTGATATCGGATCGGTTCGCGTGGGTGTCATGATCTGTTTTGACTGGCGTTTTCCTGAATCGGCCCGCACACTGGCGCTGGCCGGAGCCGATGTTGTCGCGCATCCCTCAAATCTAGTGCTTCCACACTGTCCTCAAGCCATGATCACGCGCTGTCTGGAAAACCGTGTTTTTGCAGTCACCGCAGACCGGGTGGGAACAGAGGAACGTATCCCTGGCAGTCCACTTCGTTTTATTGGACAAAGCCAGGTGGTTGACCCCGATGGGAATATCCTGATCCGGGCTTCGGAAACAGATGAAGAAATACAAATTGTGGATATCGACATCGAAAAAGCGCGTAACAAATCCATCAACGCCTACAACGATTTATTCAAAGACCGGCGCAATGATATTTACAGGACTAGATAAATTTTGCTATTCTGAGAAATCAAACAATCACCTGAACAAATAAAGGTTCTCTCAATATGAAAAACGAAAAATCGCGTTTTTTGAAGGATGAAAATGGTTCTATATACGATTCTCAAACCAGCCTCACATGGATGGCAAATGATTCGAGGATTGATCTCGAGAAAGAGGTTTCGTGGGATGAAGCAGAACAATATGCCGCTGATATGAATAGCAAAAAAGTCGGGGGCCACGATGACTGGCGAATACCATCAGTCCAGGAAGCCTTGACACTCTTCGATCAAAACAAATTGAATAAAGATTTTAAAGGAGGCGACATCCATCTCGATTCCATTTTTTCACCGGGTGCGGGAAATACGACATGGACCTCGGAAACTCGTGGTCGCGAAGTACGCATTGTTTTCTACATTAACGGATTTGCCTACTGGTACGAAAAAGACGACAAAACTATTTCCCATGGCGTCCGTCTGGTAAGACGCGATTAACTGCTGGGTGCTGTTGGCTGTACTGGGGTAAGAAGTTTTAAATCACCCCAGCCTCTCTTTGAAAGAGAGGGGTCCATTGAAGCCCCCCATTTTCTGCGAAGCCGTGAGGTGCCAATTGGTAGGGGTTAAGGGGGATTTGATTTTTCCTATCCGGTTTATCCCGCCCGGCGCAACGTTGGCGCCGTCCCATCTCTGAAAAAATATTTCCTTTTTCTAGAAATTATTCCCGGTTGAAATCTTTCATCAGTTTTGGATTGTCCAGCATAAGTCCGAAGGCCTTTACCTTATCCGGTTGTACTGTTAACTGACGGTAGAGTGACTGGAATTGCTTTGTATCGAACGAGTCGTCCATGAGGCGGGTGAGTTGGTCTGGAGTGATGGGTTGAAGCGAGTTCTCTGAAAACAGAGATGTGCCGACTCCTATCCAGTGGGAAGAGACAAACCCCTGATGCACCAGGGCGTTAACACCTCCCGAATATTCTATGGCTTTGCGAAAGGTGTGGCGGGCAATATAAGCGGGGACGCAACGACCTATGGCAACGGTCTTTGACGGATTCTCCGCCGGATACACCCACAACGTGACGTGTGTGTTCCCCATCGCAGAAAATTCTTTACGGAGTTGCCGCAGATGTTTTCCGTAACGTTTGGACATCCAGGCTTCGACCTTCACGGCTTTGCTTTCGATAGGCGGGCACTCTGCTAAAGCTTCTGCTTCAGCCGCCGCTTCGCAAAACAGTAGCCCCGAAAAAAATATCGATACAGAAATTGTCCATAACCTGCGGTGGGCCATGTCACTCCAAAATGCTAAGCGCGATATCTTTCCCCGTTAATTTTTTTGCAAGATCGTACTGGTACCAGGAATTTTCGCGTTGGGTACTTGAAGCCCGAAAAAAGGAACCAGTTCATCCTGTACGGACAACTTCCTGTAGAGTGTGTGAAATTCCTTATCACCCAACTCCGGGTTAAGCAGTTGCTGTACCTGTTCCGGGGTCACTTTTTTCTGTGAGGGTTCGTCAAACATGGTGGTGCCGATTCCTATCCAGTGAACATGCACGAAATCCTGGAGCACGAGACTGCCAATACCTTTTGTATATTTTATCGCCGTGTTGAGAACATGACGGGCGATGTAGGCAGGAACGCAACGGCCCACGGCGACCACGTCCGCAGTATCCCCCATTGGAAAAACTCTGATTGCAGTGCGTGTGTTTCCCATTTCAGAGAATTCCTTCTTTATCTTTTTCCGTTCTTTCCGGAATTTCTTGGAGATGAATCCCTCCACTTTTACATTTTTCTTTTCCACCGACTGGCATTTGGCCTTTTCCTCGGCGGCACCTGCGGGAAGGGTGAACAAAAACATCCCCAGAACAACCAGACTTATGATTCGCTGAAACATACGACCTCTTGGATAAATTTACGAAAAAAAGGAAACCCGAATGGACGGAGTCCTGTAAACTAGTTAGAATATGTCGGCAACCACTAGCCGCGGGGGCCACAATGATACTTTGATTTGCTATCTACAATGACCTGCTATGTCAGGTAGTTTTTATTGGCCCTGTGCCTAGTAGTATACTTGCCCGGCGCTCGGTAGTCAGCTTTTCTTTGAAGGGTATTCATCGGCACACTTTTCACTGCAAAAGAAGTGTTCTTTGCCTTGCACCGACTGGGCAATAGCCTGATTTTTTGGCACATATACCCCGCAATTTGGGTCCTGCACCATCTCCGATGCGTCGGCAGAATCTTCCAAACGCGGATTGGCCCCAAACAGGGACTTATATAACATGATGAATCCGGCGACAAGCGCTAGTATAATAATTAGTCTAGCCATATGATATCTGTGGATTTTAACAAGATTAACCTCAAGAACGCAAGGTCTGCTACTTTTTTCGGCTCCTGATATTTTAGTTATGACTGATGATTCCAAAAAGGAGGAAATAGAGAAAGTCAAAGCCGAAATCGTTGATCCTGATAAGATCGAATTACTCGATTCGGTAAAAGTGGTTGAAGATCACCCATCCCTGCTCCCGGCACCGACCAAGGGTAGTTCGGTCGCCGGGATTGATCCGCTGACAGCCTACCTCAACGAAATTCGGCGTTACGATGGTCTCACAGAAGAGGAGGAGCGGGAACTGGCCGTCAAGCTCAAGGAAACGGGTGATGCCAACGCGGCTTACCGGCTGACCACCTCACATCTCATGCTCGTGGTGCGTATCGCCATGACTTTCCGTAGACAATGGCAGAATATGATGGACCTCATTCAGGAGGGAAATGTTGGGCTACTGAAAGCGGTAAAAAACTTTGACCCGTTCCGCGGCGCCCGTCTTTCTTCTTACGCGACCTGGTGGATCAGGTCTTATATCCTGAAATACATGCTCGACAACTGGCGGCTGGTTCGTGTCGGGACAACCAACGCGCGGCGAAAACTGCTTTATAATTTGCGTAAGGAAAAGGAAAAACTCGAACTGCAGGGCTACGCACCAACAACCAAGCTGTTGGCGGAACATTTCGGCGTTGATGAAACGGATGTCATTGATGTTCAGGCCAGTCTGGGCGTGGGTGATGTTTCGGTGGACACACCCCAGCACGAAGGTGAAGAGTCGACGCCGGCTATGACCTTGTCCGATCACGCGGAAGTTACTCCTGAGCAACACGCGGAACAGGAACAGTTCCTCACATCACTCAAAAAAGAAATTGAGTTGTTTAAAAAAGAACTGAAACCTATCGAGCAGGAAATCTTGACAGATCGCGTGCTCAGTGACTCCCCGCGATCCCTCCAGGAAATCGGCGACGACCACAACATCACCCGCGAAGCCGTCCGCCAGACGGAACAACGTATCCTCAAAAAATTCAAATCCTACGTAGCAGAAAATATGCCCGACTACCACTGACCGTGGGGGCGACAAAGACCACTAGCTCCCTTCCAGAAGCGGAGAAATCAATCCCCCTTTTCAAAGGAGGTTAGGGGGATTTGGCATCTTCAAAATCATGGTCCTGCCGCTCACAGCTTTGTGGTAGAATCCCACCAATCATTCCCTTAACTCAAATCAGTTTCATTTTTTTTCAGGAGGATAGTTTTATGACGAAGCGGATCGAAACCGACAGCATGGGCGAGATTGAAGTTCCGGCAGATCGCTATTACGGAGCGCAGACAGCCCGGTCACTCATCCATTTTGATATTGGAACTGAAACCATGCCGAGGGAAATCATCCGGGGCATGGGCATTCTTAAAAAAGCCTCGGCAATCGTCAACTCTGAGCTGGGCCTCCTGCCACAAGATAAAAAAGATCTTATCGCTAAATCGGCAGATGAAGTGATCGCCGGATCGCTCGACGAACACTTCCCGCTACGGGTATGGCAAACCGGGAGCGGAACGCAATCCAACATGAACTCAAATGAAGTCATCGCCAACCGGGCTATTGAAATAGCGGGAGGGCAGATGGGTTCCAAGGACCCGGTTCATCCTAACGACCACGTCAATATGGGGCAATCGTCCAACGACACCTTTCCCACTGCGATGCATATCGCGGCGGTTGAACGCATTCATGAGCACCTGCTCCCAGAACTCACCCGGCTTCGTGACGCGTTGGCAAAAAAACGTGACGAGTTCAAAGGAATTATTAAAATCGGACGAACCCATTTAATGGATGCGACACCGCTCACACTGGAACAGGAATTCGGCGGCTATGTTCAGCAACTCACGAATGGAATCGAACGAGTCAACGGTTGTCTGCCGCGTCTCAGCGAAATCGCATTGGGCGGAACGGCCGTTGGAACGGGACTCAACTCGCATCGCGATTTCGCGGTGAAGGTTGCGGAAAAAATCGCAGAGCTTACGGGAAGAGATTTCGTCACCGCGCCGAATAAATTTGAATCACTCGCCGCGCACGATGCCGTGGTCGAGGCTAGTGGCGTGATTAAAACTCTTGCCTGCTCTCTCATGAAAATCGCCAACGATTTTCGTTGGCTGGGGTCCGGACCCCGTTGCGGCATCGGCGAACTGGTTTTGCCCGCGAACGAACCGGGAAGCTCCATCATGCCGGGCAAGGTCAACCCCACACAATCGGAAGCGATGACCATGGTCGCCGCACAGGTGATCGGCAACGACACTACAATCGCCGTTGGCGGGTCATCCGGCAACTTTGAGCTCAACGTGTTTAAGCCAGTCATGATTTATAATCTGCTTCAATCCATCCGACTTCTGGCCGACGCCTCCCGTTCATTCAACGATTACTGTGTCGCGGGAACCCAACCGAATAAATTACAGATCGAAGCGCACCTGAGAAACTCGCTCATGTTGGTGACCGCGCTCAACCCGCACATCGGATACGATAACGCGGCGAAGGTCGCCAAAAAAGCGTATCAGGAAAACACCACGCTCAAAGAAGCGGTTGTCGCACTCAAACTGCTAACGGCAGAGGAGTTCGACGAAAAAGTCCGCCCGGAAAATATGACCGGACCTAAATAAGAGCGAGAGTAAATAACGGTAAGATATCCTGGAATCTTAAGAAGTCGGGGCGAATAACCGGACCTGAGCAATCCCTGGGGAATAGCCCTGATTGCTCATTAGTATTCATTGTCATTCTAACCGGGAAATGTATTTTTCGGCGTCCTTTTTTGACAGGATTCGCAGGACGGCTATCTCAGTATTTTCTATAAAATAAAACACGCGGATTTTGCCGATGCGCAGGCGATAATAATTGCCTTTTTTTCCTTTGATCTTTTTAATTTTGTCAGTGCGAGGGAAGAGATTGGATCGGATGCTGTTCAGCGAAGTTATGATTCGGTCGACCTGGGCATCGTTCAGGCCATCCAGATAGGTCGCGAATGCAATCCATTTTTTCAGCCGTGGGCGGGATGAAATTTGCCAAGCAACTGAAGGTTTTTGGTGAAGCATTGGCGGTGGGCCAGGAGTGCTACGGTGAGGCAGGTGATACCGGTCGCGCCTGCCATCATGTACATGATTGCCAACTGAAACTTCACTGCGGTCATCGGTGATCCGCCCGCGATGATGAATCCGGTCATGATGCCGGGAAAGTGAACGAGCCCGACAGTCTTCATTGTGTCCACTGTGGGGATCATCGCCGCTTTGACCGACTGGCACACTGCGTTGAGTGCGGCTTGTTTCGATGACGCTCCCATCGCCAGCAGGGTTTCTATCCGCGCCCTCTGATGTCA
>Ga0208639_1000105_pt1 | contig 63287 bp, 63 predicted proteins | sample ETNtaG_33_FD_185772 | JGI IMG/M metagenome (GOLD analysis project Ga0208639, IMG submission 185772) | Marine microbial and viral communities from oxygen minimum zone, Eastern Pacific Ocean - ETNP201310SV76 (SPAdes) (version 2) | ecosystem: Environmental > Aquatic > Marine > Oceanic ...
CCGTGAGAATCCCCAAGGTAAAACTTTGAATTCAAATCTTTCCTTAACAGACTTGACCGGACAAATGCTCGTAGCCGGGTTTGAAGGGGCTCACCTCAACTCAGACCTGGAGGAGTTGATCGTGGATCGTCGTATTGGTGGACTCATCCTATTCGAGCGCAATTTTGAAAACCCGGATCAATTGATCAAGCTTATAAGTGAGCTTCAATCTCTAGCCATTTTATGTCCGGTCGAGGTTCCTCTGTTCATTTCTGTGGATCAGGAGGGTGGGCGGGTGTCGCGATTAAAGGCGCCGTTCAGCGCATTTCCCCGGCCAGGTTGTTTGGGTGTGGCTCGTTCTGAATCACTCGCTCGAAGGTTTGGGCGGGCGCTTGGTCGGGAAATGCAAGTGGTTGGGATCAATATGGTATACGCGCCGGTTCTGGATGTTAATACGAACCCGGAAAATCCGATCATTGGTACGCGGGCTTTGAGTGATAACCCTGAATGGGCCGCCCGGCTTGGGAAGGCGGTTATAGATGGAATTTATGAGGCGGGTGTTATTCCTGTCGGCAAACATTTTCCCGGGCATGGTGATACTGACAGAGACTCACATCTGGAGTTGCCTTGTGTTGATCGTGATATAGTTTCACTGGAAAAGATTGAGTTGGAACCTTTTGCCGAAGCGGTTAAGCATGGCTTGGAAGTAATCATGACGGCTCATGTGATTTATTCTGCCTGGGACAGCGAGCTCCCGGCTACTTTTTCGCCGAGTATTATGAAAAATATTCTGCGAGAAAAATTGGGTTTTGGCGGACTTGTCATGACGGATGATCTGGAAATGAAAGCGATAGAAAAGCATATTCCATTTGATTCGATTCCCAAGCTTGGAACAGCCGCAGAGGTCGACCTTTATCTCATCTGCCATGACCGCGAAAAAATACTTTCTTTGCAGGATCGGCTGATCCGGGATGTTGAAGAAGGGCATATCGCTAAAGAATCGATTGAGCGTTCTGTTCAACGAATTACAGATGTTAAAAAGCGAATGGCTATCAGTCCGCGCGGCGAAAAAAATCTTGTCGAACTGGCTCAAGCCCACCGTGAAATCATTGAGGAAATGAATTCCTATCTTCCATGACGGAAAACTCTACCACAGAAACAAAACACACCACCACCGCTTCTTCATCGAATTTTTCTTCCCTGAAGCCATTATGGCTGGTGTTGCTATATCTGGTGCTCGCCGCCTACGGCGACTCGCGAAGACGGGACGAGAAGCTAAGAATATGGGTTTGTGCAAAGCTTTCCTTATAAAAATCCTCCACCTGATTTAAATCATTCGATCATTTTAAGACTTAAAGGATTATTTTTTTCTGGCGGGTGTCTGGTGTCAGACAGGTGTTTCGCTGGAGGATTGGGCTTCAATAAGTTTCATGGTGTAAAGGTGATGGTATAAACTTTCGTTCGCCATTAATTCATTGTGACTGCCTGATTCAACCACGGTTCCCTTATCAAGGACGATGATTTTGTCTGCATTGTGAACGGTGCTCAAACGATGAGCGATGATGAAAGTGGTGCGTCCTCGCATTAGCCTTTCGAGAGCTTCCTGGATCAGCATTTCCGACTGGTTGTCCAATGCCGAGGTTGCTTCATCAAGCACCAGGATTTTTGAATCTTTAAGCAAAGCTCTGGCAATCGCTATTCTCTGGCGTTCGCCGCCAGAAAGTTTGACTCCTTTTTCTCCAACCAGAGTGTCGTAACCGTTAGGTTGTTCCATAATAAACTCGTGAGCGTGAGCCGATTTTGAAGCTTCTACGACCTCTGCCTCGGTAGCATCCAGCTTGCCGTACATGATGTTTTCACGGATAGTTCCGCCAAACAGAAGCGTTTCCTGAGGCACCAGAGCGATTTGATCCAGATAATTTTTCAGGTCAAGCGATTTTAAGTCGTGTCCATCCAACTTAACGGATCCAGATTGCGGATCAAAAAACCGGAGCAATAATTGAACGGTGGTAGATTTTCCCGCGCCGCTGGGCCCGACCAGCGCTACCGTTTCGCCGGGATGAACTTCGAAATTCACATCTTTTAAAACTGATGTGTCTTCTTTATAACCGAACACCACTTTATCAAAGTGGATATGACCTTTAAGGGATGTCAGTTGAACGGGGTTTTCCGGATTTTCAATGATGGGCCGGGTATCCAGGATTTCATAAACTCTCCGAACAGCGCCCAACGCTTCTTGCAGTTGGGTATAGATTCTGACAAAGGTTCCTATCGGACCCGCCATGATCAGCGCGTAGAGAAAAAAAGCCGCCAGCTCTCCGGGCGTTGTTGCTCCCTGCATGACCTGCTGGCCTCCATACCAGATCAACATTGCCGAAACGAGAAAGGTGAGCCCCAGGATAAACGGACCAAAGAAAGCGGAGATACGTATTTTGTCTATCGCTTTTTCAAACGCGTTTTCGATTTCATTTTCAAAACGTTTTTTTTCATAGGGTTCACGGGTATAGGATTTGACTATCTTGATGGAAGAAGCGACCTCTTCTAGAACAACCTGAGCCTGCGCTATTTTATCCTGTACATTTTCTGAAAGGTTACGCAGACGTTTTCCAAAAATCCTCGCGAACAACATTAATGGAGTCAATACAAGCAGGATCAGGCCGGTCAGCTTCCAGTTCAGATAAAAGATAATGGCCAGCGCTCCTACCAAAGTGATCGATTGCCGTAAAACGGCGACCGGTATGGATACCAGAGCATTTTGAATAACTGTGATGTCATTACTCATTCGCGACAAAATTTCTCCTACCCGTCTGCCCTGAAAGAATTGTAAAGAAAGAGACTGAATGTGAGCAAACAGCTCTATCCGGAAATCGGTGGTGACACGATGACCGGCAAAGCCCAGAATATAATTGTGTGTTACCGCAAAAACAGCCTGAAATAAAATGATGATCACCAGATCACGGGTCAAATCGTTTAACAGGTCTGCATTTTTCATGACTACTACCGCATTTATCATGTTGCGGACAATCAGAGGCAATATCAGGCTTGCCATTGACGTTAGCAAGAGGCACACGAAGGCAAAGACGATGCTCTTGGTATATGGACGAGCATATTTAAGGATTTTTGCGAATTCTTTCATATCTTGTAGAACACTGCGATAAAGGAATATGATATGGAAAAAACGGGAAAAAGCATGATACCCCCAAGCCAAATACAATTCAATGATTTATGAATGAAGAATAGGGGATATGTTTGGATCAGGAAAAGTTATGCAGATAGTAACTAGAAACAACTATTTCCTGAAAAATAGTAATAATTAAAGCTAAAGTTTTATTAAAGTCAGGCGTTACGAAGTATGTGGAAGTGTTACTTGCCACCTTATGAACAGCGATAACATATATCTCCTGCTGTTTCAATGGTTTGAGTCGAATGCCCTGTTTGGTCACTTTATAGAAGGTGTTATAAGGAATAATATCATGGATACTCAGGCGTTAGGCCCAATAGAAAAACCTCCCAACCAGATATCGTAAGAGGTTTCTTCGGCAGAAAGTAAAGTCTCCTCTGGCGGCTCAAAAAGTGGAGCCCAGACCAATACGGTTTCATTGTCTCAGCGTGGACAAGCCGCGGTCAGTCAACAGGTTGAAAATAGCGGGGCAATGGAACGGGTTCTGAGTTGCAAAAAGTCGATGTGACAGAAGACAATAAAGTGGTTATCAAGATCGTCGATGGTCGAACTCAGGAAGTCGTCCGCCAGGTCCCAAAAGAAGAAGTCCGCCTCAGACAGGCCATCCAGGAAAATGTAGATAACTTAACAGATTCCGGAAGTGGCGAGCATCTAGATACCAGTATCTAACAGGAGGTCGTGATGGATGTTTCCAGCTTAGGAAATTATACGGCCGCCAGTCGTTTTGCCGCTGACGGCGCGGTCGACGAAACTCTTAGAAACGAAATTTCATAAAGACGGCCCCTGGGTTCCCAGGTTCTGGTTATACCTGGTGGGCAGAGGAGCCTGATTATGCCGACATGCCGACCGATGAGATGGATCAGGATGGCAACCCTGTTCAGGAGTTCGATCAGTAAACAGGAGTCAATATCAATTTAAAAGTCTGATAAAATTAGCGGGGCTGAAAGCCCCCCCCCTCAATTGAAGCGCAAATGGATCGATCCTGTCGCGGAGCACCCGCCGGGTCAGAATGGATTCAGGAGCGTTCTTCGTGTTTATAGCGCGCAAATTTTTTTTCACTCTGAAGCGCAGGAATGTTCTGTAACGAAAACATCTTATGACTAACGCAGGGATTTCATGAAGCGTGAGGTGATTTCTTCAGGGGTATGGTGCACCCGCCCGGTGGCTTTGTCGAAAGAGGGTTCGACCTTGATGAGCAAAAATGAGGGTCCTTCCCTACCTATCAGTTCCTGAAAAGCGGGTTTGATCTGTTCTTTTTCGGTGACTCTTTTTGTGTGGGTGTATCCAACGCTTTTCGCAACTTCCTCTAGGGCCACCGAATTGGACAGAGTTCCCTGTCTTCCCGTCGATTCGTAAACTTCGTTGTCTATGACGATGTGTAGAAGGTTTCGGGGTGCGGCGGCGCCAATCATAGCCAGAGTCCCCATCGACATAAGAACATTTCCATCGCCATCCATTATAATGGTTTTCTGATCAGGACGACTGAGGGCGACCCCTAGCCCTATTGAAGACGCAAGACCCATGGATCCGATCATATAGAAATTTCCCTCCCGGTCCTTGAGGTTAAACGATTCACGGCAGATGAATCCGTTGGCGTGAATAACCGGTTCATCGGTCAGGAGCGGAATAATTTCTTTAAACGCATCAGTGCCCTTCATCAAAAAATCCTTTCCCAACCAGTAAAGTGTATGGAAGGCCATCGTTAATTTTCTGGAGTGCCTTGTCGAGAGACGCTTCATAATTATCCGCTGATATAACCGAATATTCCATGCCGATGGTTTGCAACAGTTTCTGGTTGATCTCTCCCATAATGATATGTTCCGGCGCGTCCTTTCCACCCTCGCCCCGCCAACTCATGACGACAAGCGCGGGAATTCTGTATATAAGGTTGAGAGAAGTAAAAGCGTTGAGGCAGTAACCCAGACCCGAGTTTTGCATGAGTAGAACAGGGCGCTTGCCTGCCAGATAGGCTCCGGCACATAGGCCAACAGCTGCGTCTTCTCTCACTGCAGGGTAATAGGGTGTTTGTGGATCATCGTCAAGAATACGAATTAACCCTGATAGAAGAGAACAGGGGACACCTGCGTAAAAGTTGAACCCTTTATTCGAAATTAATTCTGAAAAAATTTTTGAAGATAACATGAAAGGTTTTTTAATACCCCTGATAATTCGATATTTTTTTTAGGCAACTCGCAGGCCCTCCTTTCATGAGGGCCGCTCATGGCCAAAACCAAATTTCAGAGGCTTCCCTTTGTAAAATTACCAGTTTTCAACATGACGTTCACCGCCATACTTGTTTTGCAATTCATGAACAAGTTTAACGTATTCCCTGATGCCATCCAGACCTTTGAACTCAACTCCCAAATCACGTGCGGCCTGATTTGACATGGCGACACCTTCTTCACCCATGACCCCCTCAACCTCTCCGAAAGAATCAACGACCTCAGAAATCATTCGGCCCAGTTCAAGGTTATGAATGTGCCCATCTATCAGGTGATAAATTTTACCGGAGGCTTCTTTGCTTCCCAGCACCTTTACAACCGCCTGGCACACAGCATCTACGGAAACGTATTTGGTGCTTCCTTTGACATCGATATTGTAGTTGGTTGCAAGGAAATCCACCGTCTGGAACCATTCGGATTTTGGGAGGTCGGGTCGCACACCATAAATAGTGACCGGACGCATTATGGATATATCAAAAGAGCGATTTCGTGCGTGAAAAAAACAAAACGATTCAACCGAAGATTTGATCGCGCCATAAAGTGAACTGGGTTGAACTGGGTGAGATTCGTCCAGCGGACTGGATTCCCCAACGTCAGGTTGAATAGATCCAAACACTGCACATGCGCTCATGAAAATCACTTGTTTGACTTTGGCGTTTTTTGCCGCTTCGAGAAGATCAAAAGAGCCGTTTATATTTACTTTAACCAGTTCATCCGCTGTCTTGACGGGACCGGGAAAATGGGCGAGATGGATCAACACTTCAGACTCCTCCACCAATTGCTGGAGGGATTCCTTGTCCTCAAGGCCGCCAATTACATAGTCCACATCTTCGAAAGCTTTTAAATGATCAACGACGCTATTTTCCCTGATAAGCGCTTTAATACTGTTGGTACTGCCGTCCGCATTGGGAGTGGACAACAATTTTATCAGATGAGACCCAATCAACCCGGTGATCCCGGTGATAGAAATTTTCATTTTATGCTCCAATATCTTTTTGCGCAGGAGAAGGAAATAGTTTGTCCAATACTACCCGCGGCATTTTTTGTGATGGATTCTTTAACGAAGATAACAAATATTTTAAACGCGATTAATCCGTAAAAGAGTCAAGTTTGTTAGTTCCAATAATAATTTTGTCTGAAATAGGAGTCCAAGGATTATGAATAACTGTTACACATTTAGTCAACCGAATTTTTAAGAATTCGCAGGCAAATGATACTTTTATAATTCAGGCATTAGCGATAGCCGCCTGCGCCGCGGCCAAAACAGCTGTAGGAACACGGAAAGGGGAACAACTCACATAATCCAGGCCCAGTTGGTGGAAAAATTGAATCGATGCCGGGTCGCCCCCATGTTCTCCGCATACCCCAATATGCAGGTTCTTATTCACAGGTCGTCCCTTTTCCACTGCTATGCGGAGCAATTCTCCAACTCCATCGGTGTCCATGGTCACAAACGGATCTGTTGGCAACAGTCCCCGTTTTATATAATGAGGGAGGAAACTTCCCGCATCGTCCCGGCTCAGCCCCAGTGCTGTTTGCGTGAGATCGTTGGTGCCGAACGAGAAAAAATCGGCTTGCCCTGCAATGTCATCGGCTGTGAGGGCCGCACGTGGTAGTTCGATCATTGTTCCTATTTTGTATTTAAGGGATACATCCGCTTTGTGGATCACCTCTTCAGCTTCTTCAACTACGAGTTCGCGAAGGGTATCAAACTCATTGACATGATTCACCAGTGGAATCATGATTTCGGGAAGCACTTTGATTTTCTTTTTTACCAGTTTACAGGCCGCTTCTATGATCGCCCGAGTCTGCATCTGATAAATTTCCGGGAAAGTAATTCCGAGACGACAACCGCGATGGCCCAGCATGGGATTCAGCTCTGTCATAACATCAATTTTCTTTTTCAGCGCAGTTGGGGAAATTTTCATTTTCCTGGCCAATATTTTAATTTCAGGAGCCGAGTGAGGGAGGAATTCATGCAAAGGCGGGTCAAGCAGTCTGATGGTGACCGGTAGTCCTTCCATGATTTTAAAAATTTCACTAAAATCAGATCGTTGGATAGGGAGCAGTCTTTTAATAGCTTTCCGTCGTACATCCACGTCATCGGAAATGATCATTTTGCGAAAAAGGGAAATGCGTTCCTTATCAAAAAACATATGTTCCGTACGACACAAGCCAATGCCCTGAGCGCCAAAATCTCTTGCCACGAGTGCATCATGAGGCGTGTCAGCATTAGCGCGAATTTTAAGAGTACGGGCTTCCCCTGCCCAGCTCATCATACGGCTGAAAGAACTCGTGAGGCGAGGCCGGGTTAAAGGAACTTTACCTTTAAGGACCAGTCCTTGAGAGCCATCGATTGTTATCAGATCGTTCTCCTTGATAGTTTTATTGTTTAGAGTTGCTTTCTTTTTATTTACATTGACATCCAATCCGCCACAACCTGAAACACAAGGTTTACCCATGGCTCTGGCCACCACTGCCGCGTGAGAAGTCATACCTCCTCGGGCGGTTAAAATACCCTGAGCGATATTCATTCCGTTAATATCTTCCGGCGATGTCTCCATTCGGACGAGAATTACCTTCTCCTTTTTCTGGGCGAGGTCCAACGCATTTTTTGGGGTGAATACAACCTTGCCCGTAGCCGCTCCCGGTGATGCGCCCAGGCCTTTTGCCAGGGTGTGTGTTTTGATTTTAGGGTCGATCATAGGATGAAAAATATGATCCAGTTGATCGGCTGGAATACGCATGAGCGCCTCCTGTTTACTTATCAGGCCTTCGTGCACCATATCGACTGCAATTTTTATCGCCGCCGCCGCAGTGCGTTTGCCCGACCTTGTTTGCAACAGGTACAACTTCCCGTTCTCAATGGTGAACTCGATGTCCTGCATATCTTTGTAGTTTTTTTCAAGTTTTTGGAAAACGCTTTCCAGAGATTTAAAAGATTTGGGCATCTCTTGTTGCAGGTTCTCAATATTAAGAGGCGTGCGCGTTCCAGCGACAATGTCCTCACCCTGAGAATTGATCATGTACTCACCGTAAAACTTTTTCTCCCCCGTGGCCGGGTTACGGGTGAATGCGACCCCCGTGGCCGAGGTTTCCCCCATATTACCGAACACCATGGCTTGAATATTTACGGCCGTTCCCAGATCATGAGGGATGTTGTTAATTTCCCGATAAGTTACCGCCCGGTCAGTATTCCAAGAGTTGAATACGGCTTTGATGGTTTGTCGAAGCTGTGAGCGCGGGTCATCGGGAAAATTTTTCCCGGTAAATTTTTTGACGATATTTTTGTATTTACGGATAATAGATTTAATATCCGCAATTTCCAGATCCGTATCAAACTTGATTTTACGAAGAGTCTTTTGTTTGATGAGAACCGATTCAAATTTACTCGATTCGATTCCCAAAACCACATTGCCAAACATGGATATGAACCGACGATAACAATCGAGAGCAAATCTTTCATTGAGAGTATTTTTGGCAAGATAGTTAATAGAGTTGTCGTTTAATCCAAGGTTGAGGACGGTATCCATCATCCCCGGCATTGAAACTTTCGCACCCGACCGCACTGAAACCAGGAGAGGTTGAGTTCGGTTTCCAAGTTGCTTGTCCACCACCTCTTCCAGAATGCCCAGATTGCTCTGGATTTCGTCCCACAATTCCTCTGAAAGTCGGTTCTTGTTTTCGAAATATTCTCTACACGCTTCTGTGGTGATTGTGAATCCAGGGGGGACGTCAATGCCTAGGGAAGACATGGTGCCAAGGGTTGCGCCTTTTCCACCCAGCAGATGGACCATGCTGTCGTTTCCCTCAGTTCGATCGGCTCCAAAAAAATAAACGAATTTGCGGCTCATCGGGATAGCAGACGCCTGAAAGTTTGATTGTGGATAAATAATCTAATAAATGGAAAAATCAGGATATCCAAAAGCGAGGCAGTTTTTCAACTTTATTTGAGAACGATTTTAGAAAAGTCGGCAATATTTGAAAACAGGAGAGAGATATGTTTTAGCAGTCGAAGCCTATTTATTCTCAATTCGTCTTCTTTCACCATGACCATAACGTGGTCAAAGAAATCATCCACGGCCTCTTTGATCACGACAATTTTTTCCAGAGCCTGAGAAAACTCTTTATTATTCAGGCAATTTTCTGCCGGTTCTTTAATGCGCTGATATTCATCATAAAGTTTTTTTTCAGCAGGTTCATTTAGTAATGATACTTGCACTTCACCTTCCGCTTCCTCATTTAATATGCTAACCACCCGCCGAAAAGCGGTTGCAAGGGGCTCAAAGTGGGGTTGTTTTTTTAAGTCAGAAAACGCAATGACTTTCTGTCGGACATCAGCCAGTGAGTCAATGCCTGCAGATAGTACAGCGTCAACAGCATCATAAGGATATTCCTGACCACTCAGAAGTGTTTTATACCGCTGTGAAAATAAATCAAGAGTGTGCGCGCGAACTTCATCCGGTGTTAATTTGATTTTTCCCTTGAGCAGGTCGATGCCTTTTTCGATCAAAGCATCCAGCGAAACCTGCCACCCCCGGTCCAGTACGATTTGAATGATGCCAAGTGAATGTCGTCTTAAACCATAGGGGTCTTCGGAACCTGAAGGAATAAGTTTCACCCCGATGCAACCGAGAATGGTGTCCAGTTTGTCGGCAATGGAGACTATAGACCCCACCTGGTTGGAAGGAGAGTCATCCCCTGAAAACGCGGGACGGTAGTGTTCTTTGATTGCCAACCCGACTTCGGGGTCTTCTCCCGAATGGTTTGCGTAATAGCCACCCATGATCCCTTGCAGTTCCGGAAATTCATACACCATTTGACTTGCTAAATCGGCTTTACAAAGCCAGGCGGCTCTGGAAGCCTGTCGGGATTCTTCGGGGCAAACCTCAGCCGCAAGAAATTCAGCAAGAGCCGTAATACGTTCCACTTTTTCATATGAAGTTCCAAGCGCTTTCTGAAAGGTCACCCTCTTCAGAGGCTCCAGGAAATCTTCCAGCTTTTTTTTGCGATCTTCATCGAAAAAGAATCGTGCATCTTCCAGCCGGGCTCTCAGGACTCGTTCATTTCCGTGCTGGATTTCTTTACCAGTTCCCGGTTTCATATTACTTATGGTGATGAAGTGAGGCAACAGGTTGCCTTTCGGGTCGACCACGGGGAAATATTTCTGGTGATACTTCATCGTGATAATGAGTAACTCACGAGGTAGTTCGAGAAACCTCTCTTCAAAATTCCCTAGAATTGCAAAAGGGAATTCGACCAGATAGTTAACTTCCTCAAGCAAGTCGGGGTCAAGTTCCACCTTGCCACCTGCTTCTTTAGCCAGTTTGGCTATCTGGTCGATGATGTTCTGTTTTCTTTCCGATGGGTCCACCAGAAGAAAATGTTTTTTGCATGAATGAAGGTAATGGGTCATTCCGCTTACCTTGAAAGATTTAGCACTCAGGAATCGATGTCCATACGAAACATCGGCACAGGAAATTCCTTCATAATTGAAGTTCAGAAGTTTATTATCAAACAATGCGGCGATCCAGTGGAGAGGTCTCACGAAGGAAGTTTTTCGGTTTCCCCAGCGCATCTTTTTGGGAAAGGGTATGTTTCCTATCAAACTGGGAAGAAAGTGGTTAAGGATATCTGCAGTTGGTTGGCCTCTTTTTTCAATCCGGGCACAAACCACATCTCCCTTGGGAGTTTTTTCTATAGTGAGCACGGAAACATCTATGCCTTTTCCACGGGCAAATCCCAAAGCCGCCTTGGTGGGTTTTCCTTCCTCATCAAAAGCTACTTTTGTGTTGGGTCCAAAATGGGTCTCTATAACATCATTTTGCTGGTCATCAACCCCATCGAGAGAAACTACAAGTCGTCGGGGTGTTCCCATGACTCGGGCTTCACCCGCCTGAATCCGGTTTTTCTCAAAAAAAGCGGACATCTCATTTTTTAAATAATCGAGAGCAGGACCCATGAAACGTGATGGGATTTCCTCGGTACCAATCTCTAAAAATAGTTCTGCCATGAGGTGGATGTTAATCTGTTGACGAAAAAACCGGTCCGGCCCGGACACAGTTTGGGATGTCTTGGCCCACAAACTCAAAGGGTTGATGATAGTTGAAGTGGGCCAATTATCAAGCAAAAAAAGCGCGGGAACAACTTTTGGTGTGGGGAGGAGCTACAGAGGAAACGGTTTAACCGATGGGGGGGCAGGTCAGACAGCTGATTTTTTTAGCAATGGATAATCCATTGCCTCACGTTGCCGTACGTATTCTTCAGCGCAGAGGCGGGCGAGTTTTCGGACTCTTCCTATGTACCCCGTGCGTTCCGTGACACTTATGGCTCCCCTGGCATCCAATTGATTGAACGCGTGAGAGCATTTCAAGGTGAAGTCATACGCGGGTAAGACCAGATTTTTTTCAAGCAGTTCAGAGGCTTCGGTTTCATACATTTCGAACCATTTAAGGAAACGGTCTTTATCTGCCGCTTCAAAATTGAAACGGGAAAACTGTTTCTCCGTTTCCAAGTGAACGTCACCATAGTTGACCGTATCGTTCCATTGCAGGTCATACACGTTATCAATATTTTGCAGGTACATGGAAATACGTTCCAGGCCGTAAGTCAACTCCACCGTTACCGGTGAAAGGTCGATTCCTCCCACCTGTTGGAAATAAGTAAACTGGGTGATTTCCATTCCATCCAGCCACACCTCCCAGCCCAAACCCCAGGCGCCAAGCGTTGGGGATTCCCAATCGTCTTCCACGAATCGAATATCATGTTTCATCGGGTCAATTCCGAGAGCAACCAGACTGTCCAGATAAAGCTTTTGCGCTTCATCGGGAGAAGGTTTGAGGACCACCTGAAACTGATAATAATGTTGCAGGCGATTGGGGTTTTCACCATATCGACCGTCTGTAGGGCGGCGGGAAGGTTCTACATAGGCGGCACTATAGGGCTCAGGTCCGAGCACACGAAAAAAAGTAGCAGGATTAAATGTTCCCGCTCCAACTTCGATATCGTAAGGCTGGTGCAGAACGCAACCACGCGATGCCCAGTAGTTCTGCAATGAGATAATTACATCTTGAAATTTCATGATTGCCTGTCTATCAAACGCATTGTTAAAAGTCAACTCTGCTTTCTGGTTAGAAGCTTGACTCACCTGATATCATCGAATCCGCGTCTCACTTCCTCTATTTTTGCCCGGTATCCTGAGGCATCGCCATAATCGAAAAAATTTTTGTATCGGCTGTGGATGGACTTTATTTTTCGGGCGTGTTTGATTGGGCACCAATACTGCTCGGCACGTCCGGCTATTTCACGAGTGTACCCCATTATCCCGTTAAAATATGCGCAGTAAACGCAGTTCATTCGCTCAATGACATTGAGATAACTCAAGTATTGTCGGTCTATCACCACATAGTCGCTCCTGCGAACTTTTGGAATGCCGTACACGGGAAAACAAATTGCCTGAAATATTGAGATCACCAGATCCACAAACAGGGCGGGCAACAGGCAGAACCAGATTACAAGCGCTGTCAGAATATTTTGAATAGAAGCATCACGTAAGTAAGGGCCTATTTTTTTGGTCAGTTCACGATGAGCCTTCTTTATTTCCTGCTCGAAACGGACTTTTTCCTTACTGGACCTGGTAAAAGAACTCCTGTTCCTTTTTCTGGATTTCGTGCAAAATTTCACTTTCCAGATGCTGTAATTTATTCAATTGAGTTCGATCAGCCTGTCATCCATAATTATTTCCTTCCCTGAGGTGAATGAGGTGTGGCAGGAGCTGTGCGATATTTATACTTGTAACCTTCATTACCTGACAAGGAAACTTTCAGGTTTTTCTGATAAAATACGAATCACGCAACCTCTTTTACAGTATGGAACCGGATTATGCATGTTGTTCATTGTACCGCGCCATTGGAAGATGTTTTACGCATTGTCAAATATTGCCGCAACTATAACGTAAAAAATGGCGGACTGTTTGAAGTGTATCCGGATCCCGGCGAAAATCTGTTTATGATTATAGTCAATTCCTGCTCCGAAATGGACCCGGATTATGAGCTTCGCCCGCTGGGCGCTTTTTACTGCAACTACGCGGGTCCGGGAGTTATTACGATTGAGAATGACGACCCTTACTTCGATGGAGTGGAATCACGCAAACGGCATGTCACAGCCATCAAGCAGGTGATAGATATTTTGCTTAAGGAAGGTTTTCCAGAAACGCACATCAGTTTCAACGACCTGCCAGCTTTGAAAACCTGAGAAAGAAAATTCGACTCATTAAGGAAAGTTTTCTAGGAACGCACATCAGTTTCAAAGACCTGCGCCTGGCAACAGTTATTGACCCTGCCGTCCCAAAGGGACCATTTCTTTCAGGTCCAGCTTCTGGTCGAGAACGCTTTTTTCTTCCTCAAGTTTCTTGAAGGTCTTCGGGATGGTGCTCATGGATTAACGAGTTTTGGCGTCTGGTAAATATTCGACAGACCATACAACATGACCCTGCTTTCTATACCGAACCAGCCATCGTCTTTAATGTGGTGTGCCCGTTGAAATTTAGCTACCGAAAGCTGAGTGTTCGGGCCATAAGTAGGCGCTTCCAGGCCCTGGAAGAATCCGAGCAAGCGCAGATTTTTCTGTAACCAGAGGGCCGGCCTTCCTTTGAACCCAGGACCCATGCTATCTGGCAGACTTTCAAAATCCTTCCACAGGATAATTGCCTTATGCGTCCACACGGATTCGATCAACTCAAGAGGCATTTTTATATGATCGACCGATCCAAACACACCATGGTCACCATTAATCGAAACCAGCGATAGATATTTTGTTCCTTGAGCGTCAGGCAGGGCAATTTCCAGAATGGCCGGATAATTGAAAGTAGAAAGTTTGTCGAAATTGGCGTTCAGGTCATAGGTGAGCAGGTTCTGTTCCTCGGCAATGGAATCCAGAAGCGCCGTTCCTTTATCCTGATAGGGGGTGGGGTCTATGTTCCATTTTTTCAGCATCCAGTTCATCGCTTCCCGTCGGCTTTCGGCAAGAGACAAACTCGCGAGGTAGGTCACCAGTTTATCCTGCTGGGAAATGACTAGGGATTCCGTACTGCGGATGCGCCGGGCCTTTGGCGGAGCTGCCACAGGCATTGCATTCGGAAAGATGGTTTCTTCATTGGGTACGACCAACCCCTGTATCGCTTCCGGCGATAGAGCCGTGGCCGCAGGTAAATTTATAGCGGGTGGTTGAGGTTGCGATGAATCGGGATTTTCGAGGATGGGGACGATAGGATTCTCCCGGATCATCATACTGATGTCCTTGCTGGCTTTCTTGTCCGCGTTAAAGTTCGGAAGCATGTAATGATCGATAGCAAAAAACAGGATACCCAGCGCCGCCAATCCCGGAACAACACTTTTCCATAGATTGTCCGTCCAACTCGAAAGCGGGGTGAGTCCACCAACATCTTTCACCGCCGGACGAACAATATTCGGAGTGATCTTCTTCGTGTTCATCGCGTAAGCGATGAGCAGGGAGCGGTCGGCGAGAACATTGATCATGCGTGGGATGCCGTGAGAGAATTTGTAAATGGATTCCACCCCCGCACGAGTGAATCGTACCCGGCCTTTGCCCAAGGCCACGTTGATCCGATGCTGAATGTAACCGCGGGTTTCTTCCAGGCTAAGCGGAAGCAGTTCCCAATTAATGGCGATGCGCTGGCGAAGCTGGCGCAATTCCTTTTGTTCTAGCAATTCATCGAGTTCCGGCTGACCGATCAAAACAATCTGGATCAGTTTTTCCGTTTCCGTTTCCAGGTTTGATAATAGACGTAACTGGTCCAGCACCCTGGGCTGAAGCGCTTGCGCCTCATCGATGATGACAACCACCCGATGCCCCTTCTTTCTTTCCGCTAGGAGAAAAGTGTTGAGCGTATCGACGAGTTTCTTTTTGCTTTCTATTTCCGAAGGCAGACCGAGTTCCGCGTTAATCGTCTGCAAAAGTTCCAGTTCATTGATCGCTGGATTAAACACATAAGCGATACTGAAATTCGTTCGCAATTCCCGCAGAAAACTTCTGCAGATCGTTGTTTTGCCCGTACCCACCTCGCCAACTATTTTGAGGAATCCGTTATCTTCCTGCAGACCATAGACCAGGTGAGCCAGGACCTCCTTGTGTTTTGGGCTGAGGTAGAGATACTTCGGGTCAGGAGTCAGGTCGAAAGGTTTTTCTGAGAAACCGTAATAGTCCTGATAAATGTTTTGTCGCGGCAACTTGCCGCCATCAGAATCCTTGTCGCCGTGCAGAGACATCTGCATCTGGCGTCCAGCGGCCTGCACCGAGTTGGGCACGGGTTTTTCTTCCTTGTCCGTAACCGACTGATTGTACGCCGCACGTTTTTCCTCGTTAGACAGAGTGTCGTAAGCCTCCTGGACCAGAGCGATGCGTTCCTTGAGAGAAGGTTGCACCGCGTAAGAAAAGTTTTCCGCCGAAGAATCGAAACGCTGGATCATGCGGTCATAAGCTTCGTTAATTTCTTTTTGTGTGGCGTCAGAACGAACACCAAGAACCTTGTACAGGTTATGTCGTTGCACGTCAGTAGTCATATTGGGATAGAATTTTCCAAGAAGGTTTTCCAAAGAGCCGTCAGGCTGAGTTTCAGAAATTCAGGAGGGGCAGGAACGCAAGTCAATGTGTCGGCAGTGAAGGGACATGGGGTTCTTGCTCCGTAAGACATTAATATATAAAGACTTTTGCCAAATGTAAACAAAAATTCGATCAATTTTGACAGGATTAAGACCAATGAGAATTTTTCGCGCAAAGACGCCAAGACGCAAAGTGAGCTTAATGTGTCGTCCTCAGTTTGTCGAAGGACAGGAACCTCATGTTATATTCAAAAAAACTAAACAAACATTTTCCAAACTATGACCCAAGCAAAAACAACCCCGTGTTCCACCTGCAAAAAGGAAGCGAAGAAAGAGGAGAATTCTTTTTATCCCTTTTGCAGTGAACAATGCCAACTGATCGACCTCGGTCAATGGATGGATGGGAAATACTTAATAGAAGGAAGCGATTCTTTTTCCGAAACAGATGAAGCGGAATGAAAATCTTTCACCACAGAGAGCGCAGAGGACACAGAGATAAATAGTTTTCTCGCCTCAACCTCCCACGCTTCGCTCTGGACAGGCTTTCCCCACCGAGGCCGGTACGTCCCCTTTAGGGGAAGGGGTTGGAGTGAGGGGGTATTCGATAAATTCCTTTTGCCTTCTGTTTCCAGCTTTCAGTCCTCATCTTTGCTAGAATATTGTTCATGAACATTTTCACTTTACGGTTTCGTGCCTTACTCCCGATGACAGGCGGTACGCCGATTGAAAACGGTCAACTCATCGTCGAGCGGGGACGCATCCGCAAAATTTTTCCGGACACCAGTGCGCCTGTTGAAGGTGAGTTGATTGATCTATCGGATTGTCTTGTGCTTCCCGGATTCGTCAACGCGCATTGCCATCTTGCGCTTTCGGCTCTTAAAGGACGCATCCCCCGTCGCGACCGCTTCGCCGACTGGGCGCGGGCCACGATCGGGGAAAATGAAACGGTGACTATGCAGAACCGCATCCTCACTATGCACGCCCAGGCTAAGGTGATGGCGCACTCGGGAGTGACGGCTCTGGTTGATTATCTACCGCAGGCGGAGCTGGCCACGGAATATGCCCTGCTTCCATTTCGCCAGACTTTGTTTCTCGAGGTCCTGGGATTCCACCCTTCCCTCGCCACGTCAATTGCAGAAAAGCTAGAGTCAGCGCTTAAACAGAAACCGGCTGGGTCCGGATCGACCCGATGGGGTCTGGCCCCGCACGCGCCTTATTCCGTTTCGCCTGAGTTGTTTCGCAAAGTAAATCGCCTGGCCGATCAATATAAATGCCCACTATCCTGTCATGTGGCAGAGTTTCCCGAAGAGCTACAACTTCTTATGGAAGGGAGTGGTGACATGAAAGACCTTCTTCTGCAACTCGGCGTTTATGATGACGATTGGACTCCGCCCACTACTAGTCCGGCTCGCTACCTGGATTCACTGGGGGTCCTCGATTCGCTCACCGCGATCCATTTGAATTTGGCAGACGATGACCTCGATCTCTTAAAAGCGAAAAATGTGAAAGCGGTGTTTTGTCCGCAAAGCACCCGCTGGTTTCGGCGCGAAAAGTATATGCCCGTGCGCGAATTGCTGGATCGGGGAATGGTGGTTGGATTGGGCACCGATTCGCTGGCGAGTAACGAATCGCTGAACTTCCTGGACGAACTGCGCATGGCGGAAGAGATGTTGCCGAATGTATCGCAAGAGGAAATTCTTCGCATGGCCACACAAGGCGGTGCCGAGACGGTTGGGATGGATTGCGGGGTGATCGAACAAGGAAGGCCGGCGGACTTGATCGGATTCCGAGTGCGGGAGAATCCAACCGACTGGAACAGTGTGCTGTTTGAATCCAGCCGCACCGGGGCCGATTTCGTCATGTGGGACGGCAAAAAAGTTTTCTAAGAAGCGCGCTCTTTTTTTTAGTAACCAACAGCCTTATATTAAAGCTAGAAACGCTGACATGCTGATGGAGACATTTTTTCATGAAAGCTCTGGTTCTCGACATTCGACCTGAAGAGTGGGACTTCACCACAGGCCTTAACTTCACCGGCGTTCTCGAGCCAAAGCTGGATGAATCCAAAGAACCCGCAGACGGAAACAAAGTAATCATCCAGCCACTGTATACCGGATTCTGTGGATCGGATGAAAGCATCTGTTTCCGCCACGCTTTTAAAGATCCCATATTCAATTTCAGTTGATTTAAAAGTTTCATTTGGAATATTTTTTTACCAGATAAAAAATATTTATCTTTTTTGAAAACAGTATGTTGTGGTAAGTTGGCTGGGTTTTTGACCAAAAAATGTCTTTTTTTTAAAAAAAATAGAAATAACTTAAAATTTACCTGTAAAATGTGGTGTGCGAGTGATACACTCCCTTAGCATTGGGGGCTTTCCCTCATATTTCCTATTTCATATTCAAATACATCGATTTACCTGAAGCTTTTGCGGTTTACCTAAAACTTTCTAATATATGGCTTTTAGGGTTGACAAGCCGTGGGGAAGCTTTGTAGAATTGATGTTTTTCATTTACTGGGCTGGCGTAGCTCAGTTGGTAGAGCAGCTGATTTGTAATCAGCAGGTCGGGGGTTCGAGTCCCTTTGCCAGCTCCACTTTTATTGGCATGTTGGAAGGAAACCTTAGGGTGTTGACGCCCCCGTCGTGGGCGGCTGTTCTTCAGTATTGCCGTCTGGTGGTGGAGGATTTTTTTTGTCATCCTCCATATATTTCGGGGAGGTTCCCGAGTGGCCAAAGGGAACAGACTGTAAATCTGTCGGCTCAGCCTTCGGAGGTTCGAATCCTCCCCTCCCCATATTTCTCTTTGTTTTAGGGGCAATGCGGGAATAGCTCAGTTGGCTAGAGCGTCAGCCTTCCAAGCTGAGGGTCGCCGGTTCGAGTCCGGTTTCCCGCTCCACCCTGATTTCAGGATTGGCGAGGGCTGTCAATTAAGTACAGATGCCCACGTAGCTCAGGGGTGGAGCACTTCCTTGGTAAGGAAGAGGTCATCGGTTCAATTCCGATCGTGGGCTTACTTGTTTTGTGTGAATTCTCCGAAGGTTTTCTGCGGAGTAAAAATAATTTTCAGGTTGAACCACCTGGGAAATTCTATTTGGTCAAGGATTATGAGAGATATTATACAGTTGGCGTGTACTGAGTGTAAGCGCAGGAATTATTCGACAACCAAGAATAAGAAACTGACGACTCAACGCCTGGAATTCAAGAAGTATTGCAGGTTTTGCAGAAAGCACATCCTTCACAAGGAAACCAAGTAAAGCGAGAGTCGGCGCAGGTCGGCGCGTGTGGGAAGCGAGAGGGCAGACTTGGTATCCAAACCAGTTTCCAACTACTCTTAAGCCGCTTTGGAAGTCGAATAGGCCAGTAGCTCTAATGGCTAGAGCGCCGGACTCCAAATCTGGTGGTTGGGGGTTCGAGTCCCTCCTGGCCTGTGTTAAATATTTGAATGGATTGAAGTGATTAGCAGATGATAGCAAAAGCGATTCAGTTTTTATCGGAAGTTAAGGGTGAGGTCAAGAAAGTTACTTGGCCGTCCAGGAAAGAGGCTCTGGGGGGAACCGCTGTGGTCCTAGTTGTGGTGTTTTTTATGGCGTTGTTCCTAGGTCTTGTCGATGTGCTTTTGTCTAAGATTGTAGAAACTCTCCTGAAAGCTTGAGGTAAAAGAAAATTGATTGTGAGTAAGAACTGGTATGTGATTCATACGTATTCCGGCTACGAGCAGAAGGTGAAGGCAAACCTCTTGGAGCAGTTCGAGCGTTCCGAAAGTAAGGAAAATCTGGGGGAAATAGTTATTCCCACAGAGGAGGTTGTTGAGATTCGCAAGGGCAAGAAGAAAGTTTCTTCCAGGAAGTTTTTTCCGGGATATGTCCTGATCAGTGTCGAGATGACGCAGGATATCTGGTACATGATCAAGAACACCCCAAAGGTTACGGGTTTTCTTGGTGGTAGCGGTGGGGAGCCTGTTCCATTGTCGGAGGAAGAGGTTCAGTCGATTGTGGAGCAGATGCAGGGAGAGTCAACGCGGCCCAAGCCCAAATTCTCTTATGAAAAGGGTGAAAGTGTGCGCGTGATAGATGGCCCGTTTGTTAATTTTAACGGTGTCGTGGACGAAGTTAATCAGGATAAGGGTAAGGTTAAGGTGATGGTTTCCATTTTTGGCCGGGCGACCCCGGTTGAGCTGGAATTTCCTCAGATCGAGCGTGTTTGATTCGCGCCGGTCACTTGAACTGTTAAGAGTTTAGAAAGGAAGCAAGTGGCAACGAAAACAGCTGAATCACTAATCAAGTTGCAGATACCTGCGGGGCAGGCGACTCCGTCACCACCGGTCGGTCCAGCGCTCGGTCAGCATGGTGTCAACATAATGGATTTCTGTAAGGCTTTCAACGCAGAGACCCAAGGTAAGGAAGGGATGGTTATCCCTGTAGTTATTTCGGTATATAAGGACCGGACCTTTTCGTTCGTTACAAAGTCACCGCCTGCCGCAGTTCTTCTTAAGCAGGCGGCGGGTATCGCCAAGGGGTCGTCTAATCCGAGCCGCGAATTTGTGGGCACTGTTACCAGTGACCAGGTCCGCGAAATAGCCCAGACCAAAAAAGAAGACCTGAATGCGAACGATATAGATCAGGCAATGCGAATTATTGAGGGTTCCGCGAAAAGCATGGGACTTAAAGTAGAAGGTTAAAACGATCGGGAGAAGAGAGTATGGCAAAGGCGGGTAAAAGAATCAAGGCGGCGCTTGAAAAGGTAGAGCCTTTAAAAGAATACGAGCTTCTCGAGGCGGTGAAGTTGGCCAAGGAGACAGCGCAGGCCAAGTTTGATGAGTCGGTGGACGTTGCAGTGCGTTTGGGAGTAGACCCGCGCAAGGCAGATCAAAATATTCGGGGAAGTGTTGTGCTCCCAAAAGGGACCGGGAAAAAGTTTCGCATACTGGTGTTCGCGAAAGGGGAGAAAGAGGCCGAGGCTAAAGAGGCTGGCGCGGAGTTTGTCGGTGGCGAGGATCTTATGAAAAAGATCCAGGGCGGTTGGTTGGATTTCGACCGGGTTGTGGCTACGCCGGATATGATGGGCGTGGTGGGGAGGCTTGGTAAGGTCCTGGGTCCGCGTGGAATGATGCCCAATCCAAAGACAGGAACGGTTACTTTCGATATTAAAGATGCGATCGACCAGATTCAATCAGGGAAAGTGGATTTTCGAGTGGATAAGGCGGGAAATATACATGCTTCGGTGGGTAAAGCCAGTTTTTCGGCAGAAGACCTGGTAGAGAATTTTGATGCGCTGATGGCGACAGTGGTTCGATTGAAACCGTCATCGAGCAAAGGTAAGTATGTGAAAGGCATTTCCGTGTCTTCTACCATGGGGGCGGGAATCAGAGTTGCTTATACAGCCTGACCCATTTGTTGTTGGGTTTGAATTGATTATTTTTTATTGGGATGATTTTACGTTTGAGATTAAATCGTCCGGTTTTTAGAGAGGTTGTCCGGTGACAAATCCAGTAAAAGTTGAGGCCGTAAAAGAGTTGCACGATGTTTTCTCGAAGGCTAAATCTGTTGTAATGGCCAACTATCAAGGGATAGATGCGGCGGGTATTACGGCGTTGCGCACTCATATGAGAAGCCGTTCGGTGGACTTTCGAGTTGTGAAAAATACCTTAGCCCGCAGGGCCGCGAAGGATACCACCCTTGAGGTTTTGGATGATGATTTTAAGGGCCCTGTTTCTGTGGTCGTCAGTTTCGATGATGCGGTTGCCCCCGCCAAAGCCCTGGCTGATTTTGCCAAGTCAGATGCGCCCAAGTCTCCCGAGGTTATTTGCGGAGTGGTTGAGGGGAAAAAAGTTTCACCGGCCGAGGTTCAGGCGCTTGCGGACTTGCCTTCGCGGGAAGAATTGATTTCTCAAATGCTATCCGTGTTTCAAGGGCCAACAACCAATTTCGCGGGAGTGTTTTCCTCCTTACTGCGCAAACTTGTTGGTACTCTCGAGGCGATTCGGGAGAAGAAAGAATCTGGTTGACGTATTGTGCCTTTTGCTAAACAAGATGAGGCCGTTCCAGTTTTATAACTTATTTATAACTTAATTGAATAGATTCGAATTTATAAGAATAATTTTTTATTTGAAAGGAGGTCGTGATGGCCGTCGCAAAGGAAGATGTCGTTTCGTTTATTGACAACATGACTGTATTGGAAATGTCAGAATTTGTTAAAGAATTAGAAGATAAGTACGGAGTTACCGCCGCCGCGCCGAGTGTAGCCGTTGCCGCCGCGCCAGGTGCTGGTGCCGCCGTTGCTGAAGAGAAAACAGAGTTTGATGTTGTTCTTACAGCAGTTGGGGACAAGAAAATTCAGGTGATCAAAGAGGTTCGCGCGATTACGGGGCTGGGATTGAAAGACGCTAAGGACTTGGTTGAGGGTGCGCCGAAGCCTATCAAGGAAGGTGCCAAGAAAGAAGAAGCCGATGAGATTAAGCAGAAAATTGAAGCAGTTGGCGGTACAGTAGAAGTAAAATAACGCCTTTTTTTTGGATGCTTTCTTTTGCTGTTTGGCAAAACCATTGGTTTCTTTTATCACTCCTTCAAAATAAGGTTGGATGAGCATGTCAAAAATCGGTTCCCAGCAACGCGTTTCAGGAAGTTTAAGAACCAGACAGAATTTCGCCCGTATACCGCAAGTCATAGACATTCCGAATCTCATTGAGATTCAAAAAAAATCATTCGAATGCTTCGTTCAGAGCGATGTTCCTCTTAAGGACCGTCAGCTCAAAGGACTGGAAGAAGTTTTTGATGATGTGTTTCCAATTTCAGACCTGAATATCAATGCTCGAATAGAGTATGTCGGGTTTGAGGTCGGGATTTGGGAGTGTGGCTGTGGCGAGTATGGAGAGTTGGGCGGCCTGGGTGTGGTCTGCGATAAATGCGGACACGGTGTTCTTCGTAAGGAGAAGCATAAGCTGAGCGAATGTCGCCAGAAAGGTCTGACCTATGCTGACCCAATAAAGATAATGGTGCATTTGGTGTTGTTTGACCGTGAGGCGGTTGATATCAATGCCAAGACGTTAAAAGACTTACCCGGAAAATATATTGTTGAAGATTTGAAGCATCCTTCAACGGGTAAGATCCTTTTCCCTTCCCGCACACAAATCACACCGGAAGTAATCAAAGCACTTCAGAGTGAGAAGGTTACTCAAATAGTCAGTAATACAGTCCGTGAGGTTAAAGAACAGAAAATATTCCTGGGTGAGATGCCGATGATGAGTCCCAATGGGACCTTCATGATCAATGGTGTTGAGCGCGTGATCGTGAGCCAGATGCACCGATCGCCGGGAGCCTTCTTTTCTCACGACAAGGGAAAATCTCACGTCAGCGGAAAAATTCTCTATTCGGCCAGAATCATTCCTGATCGAGGCTCCTGGGTTGACTTCGAGTTTGATATTAAGGATCTGCTGCATGTGAAAATTGATCGCCGAAGAAAGCTTCCGGCGACTATTTTGTTGCAGGCCTTTGGTATGTCGGTCAAGGAAATTCTTGAAACCTTCTATAAGATCGAAACGATCAGTGTGTCCGCAAAGAATAAGAGGGTCTTTGCTTCGAGTAAAGAGTTGCTGATAGGTTATAAGGTTCTGGAGGATATTATAGACCCAAAGACCGATGACGTTATACTCAAGGCGGGTAAAAAAGTTATTCCGGCTGTGTTGCGTAAGTTGAAACGTGTTACCAGGGCGATGAAGGTGGAGATAGACCCTGAGGGTCTTTTAGGTTGTTTTCTGTTTGATGAAATAGTGAGCAAGGAAACAGGCGAAGTTTTTGCGGAGACCAATCAGCCTTTAACAGAAGAGATTCTGGAACTTATTTTTGAAAATGGAAATAATGAGATCAAGATTCTTCATATAGATGATGAGCTTCTTGATACAGCCATTCGTGATACGGTGGCGGCAGGTAAAATTGATAACCAGGTAGATGCGATCCGGGAAATTTACAAGCGTCTTCGACCGGGGGACCCGCCAACGCCGGAAATAGCGAAATCTTTATTCTGGAATCTTTTCTTCAATCCCAAGCGGTATAACCTCTCCGTTGTTGGGCGTATCAAGCTCAATCAGAAATTTGGTTTGGATATTCCTACCGATAACCGACTGTTGAAACTTGAAGATCTGGTGGCGGTGGTCAAATTTCTGGTCGACCTGCGCAATGGGATCGGCACAATTGATGACATCGACCATTTGGGCAACCGACGTGTAAGGGCTGTGGGTGAATCGCTGGAAAATCAGTTCAGAGTTGGGTTAGTCAGGATGGAGCGGGCAATTATTGAACGCATGTCTATTCAGGACCTGGATGTTTCGATGCCGCATGATCTCATTAATTCCAAGCCCGTGACCGCGGCGATAAAGGAGTTTTTCGGTAGTAGTCAGTTGTCTCAGTTTATGGATCAGACTAATCCGCTTTCTGAAATAACCCACAAACGTCGTCTTAGCGCATTGGGTCCTGGCGGTCTGACGCGAGAGCGCGCCGGGTTCGAGGTGCGGGATGTTCATCCTACTCATTACGGGCGGATTTGCCCTATTGAAACTCCAGAAGGACCCAACATTGGCCTCATCGCTTCGCTGAGTACTTACGCGAGGGTTAATGATTATGGTTTCATTGAAACACCTTACAGAAGAGTCGCGAAGGGATCGGCCGAGAACGAAGTGGAGTTTCATACTGCGATAGTTGAGGATAAATATGTTATCGCGCAGGCCAATGTTGAGTTGGACAAAAATAACAAGTTTAAAGAATCGATCGTGTCGGCCCGTCAGGGCGGGGATTTTATTTTGTCTCCCAGTGACAAAGTTGATTTCATGGATATTTCCCCTAAACAGCTTATCAGTGTGGCCGCATCGCTCATTCCGTTTCTGGAAAACGATGATGCCAACAGGGCTTTGATGGGCTCTAATATGCAACGACAGGCAGTGCCTCTGGTTCAACCCGAAGCTCCTTTTGTGGGGACGGGTATGGAGGCGATTGTGGCGCATGATTCGGGAGCTGTGATCGTTGCTGAACGAGATGGTGAGGTCATAAGTGCCGATGCGACACGCATAGTTGTCCGCAGTGATATTAAAAAGTCAGAGAGTGGAAAACGGAAACGAAGCAACCTGCTCGATTCAAATGTAGATATTTATACTTTGGCCAAGTACCAAAGATCTAACCAGAACACCTGTGTCAACCAGAGGCCGCTCGTGATTTCGGGGCAAAAAGTTTCGAAGGGTGAGGTTATTGCTGATGGTCCTTCAACGGAAATGGGCGAACTTGCCCTGGGCCGAAATGTGCTTGTCGCGTTTATGCCTTGGGATGGGTACAACTTTGAGGATGCGATTATCGTCAGTGAAAAGTTGGTGAAGGAGGATGTTTATACTTCGATTCACATTGAAGAGTTTAATGTGGAGGCCAGAGATACTAAACAGGGCAAAGAAGATATTACCCGCGACATCTCCAATGTGGGTGAGGATGCGTTGAGGAACCTTGATGAAAGCGGGATCATCCGCGTGGGTGCTACGGTAAAACCAAACGATATTCTCGTAGGTAAGATCACCCCGAAAGGTGAAACTCAGTTGAGTCCGGAAGAAAAACTCCTCAAGGCAATTTTTGGAGAAAAAGCGGGAGATGTGCGTGACACTTCATTGAGGGTTCCACCGGGTATTCATGGAACGGTCATTGACGTGAAAGTCTTTTCCCGAAAGGGTATCGATAAGGATTCCCGGGCTCTCGCCATTGAAGAGGAAGAGATGGCGCGCGTTGAAAAGGACTTCAACGATGAAATTCGAATCGTCAAAAGTGAAACGGAAAAACGGATCCGGTCCTTATTGTCTGGCAAGACAGTGAGCAAGACGGCTAGTATCGGGCATCACAGTTTCAAGAAAGGTGAAGTCCTTGAGGGAGAAGTTCTTGCCCGGCTGAGCGTCAAGGATATGGTCCAGATTCCGGCAAAGGACGTGAGTAGTGGAGAAATCAAGGAGTTGGAGGAAAACTGTAAGGATCAGGTAAGTATCCTCAAGTCCATGATGAAGGATAAAGTGGCTCAGTTGAGAAAGGGGGATGATTTGTCGCCCGGTGTGATCAAACTGGTCAAGGTTTTCCTAGCCATGAAGCGCAAGCTCCAGGTTGGCGATAAGATGGCGGGTCGTCATGGTAACAAGGGTGTCGTTTCAACTATCGTTCCGGTAGAAGACATGCCTTACCTTGATGATGGAACATCTATCGAGCTCATACTCAATCCGTTGGGTGTTCCATCGCGAATGAACGTGGGCCAGATTTTGGAAACCAATCTGGGTATGGCCGCGAAATCAGTTGGCAGGCATATGGCAACTCCTGTTTTTGACGGTGCTAAGGAATCGGATGTTCGTGGCTTGCTTGAGGGGACTGAATTTTCTCCTTCGGGTGAGGAGGCGTTGAATGATGGTCGCACAGGAATTCCTTTCCGTCAAAAAGTGATGGTTGGTTATATATACATTCTGAAACTTCATCATCTGGTGGATGACAAGATCCATGCTCGTTCGACAGGACCTTATTCGCTGGTAACCCAGCAACCGTTGGGTGGAAAGGCGCAATTCGGAGGCCAGAGACTCGGTGAAATGGAGGTCTGGGCGCTGGAAGCTTATGGTGCCGCGTATACCCTGCAGGAAATGCTGACAGTGAAATCCGATGATGTGGAAGGACGCAAGCGCATGTATGAGGCCATCGTTAAAGGCGATACCAACCTGAACCCCAGTCTTCCGGAATCATTTAACGTTTTGGTCAAAGAGTTGCAGAGTTTGGCCATAGATGTAGAACTCATAGAATCTCCCAAGTAAGTTGCTTTTCGGTCTGACAAACAGCTGAACCGTTTCAAAGCAGTTTAACTTTAACACTATTAGAAGGAGACACCCCTGGTGGATAGCTTGACATTATTCGATAAGCCAAAAAATCCTATCTTGTTTGATGCTATGCGGGTTCGCCTTGCCTCGCCAGAGAAAATCCGCTCTTGGTCTTACGGAGAAGTTAAGAAGCCTGAAACAATCAATTACCGTACCTTTAAACCGGAGCGGGATGGGTTGTTTTGTGCCAAAATTTTTGGTCCGGTTAAAGACTGGGAATGTAATTGTGGCAAGTATAAGCGCATGAAGCACAAGGGTGTGGTTTGTGAAAAGTGCGGTGTTGAGGTCATTCTCTCCAAGGTGCGTCGTGAACGGATGGGTCATATTGAGTTGGCCAGCCCGGTAGCGCACATCTGGTTTTTCAAAGGGCTTCCAAGTCGCATAGGGCACTTGTTGGATATCAGCCTTAAGGATCTTGAGCGTGTTATCTATTTTGAGAATTATGTAGTGATTGATCCTGGTGATTCCGAACTCAAGCCCGGACAGTTGTTGAGTGAGGAAGAATTCCGCGAGGCAGAAATGGAATTCCCTGACACCTTGAAGGCTATGATCGGTGCCGAGGCCATTGAAGAGATGCTCAAGTCTATGGATCTCGATGCTGAATCGGTTCGCCTTAAAGAGGAATCGCTCACCACCAAATCGGTGATGAATAAACGGAAGTATGCCAAACGATTGAAAATAATTGAAGCGTTTCGTAAGTCGGGGAACAGGCCGGAGTGGATGATCCTCAAGGTTGTGCCGGTCATCCCGCCCGAGTTGAGGCCTTTGGTTCCGCTGGATGGCGGTCGGTTTGCTACATCTGACTTGAACGACTTGTATCGCAGAGTCATCAACCGGAATAACCGGTTGAAGAGACTTCAAGAGCTGAAGGCTCCGCAGATTATTATTCGCAATGAAAAAAGAATGTTGCAGGAGGCGGTTGCCGCCTTGTTTGATAACGGTCGCAGAGGTCGAACACTTCGTGGTACCAACAAAAGGCCACTGAAATCGCTCAGTGATATGCTTAAGGGTAAGCAGGGAAGGTTTCGTCAGAATCTACTGGGAAAACGTGTCGATTATTCGGGTCGGTCAGTCATTGTGGTCGGGCCAAAGTTGCAATTTCATCAGTGTGGATTGCCAAAGAAGATGGCGTTGGAATTGTTCAAGCCGTTCATCTTTAACAAGCTTGAAGAAAAGGGATACGCCACCACAATCAAGACCGCTAAAAAAATGGTTGAGCAGGAACGTTCAGAAGTTTGGGAGGTTCTTGAGGAGGTGGTCAAGGGGCATCCGATTCTGCTGAATCGTGCACCTACACTGCATCGACTGGGTATCCAGGCATTTGAGCCAGTGCTTATCGAAGGAAAGGCGATCCAGCTTCATCCGCTGGTTTGTACTGCTTTTAACGCAGACTTTGACGGCGATCAGATGGCAGTGCATGTGCCGCTGTCAATGGAAGCGCGGGTTGAGTGCAAGTTGCTTATGCTTTCTTCGAATAATGTGCTTTCTCCTTCCAATGCAAAACCTATAGCCGTTCCATCTCAGGATATCGTTTTGGGATGTTATTACATGACCAAGATTCGCGGTGGTGTGCTGGGCGAGGGGAAAGTGTTCTCCTGCTCGAAAGAAGTTATTTCGGCATACGATGCTGATGAGCTGGATTTGCAGGCTCGTATCACGGTGAGGATGAAAGGAGAGCTTGTCCAGACAACTACGGGTCGCGTTATCTTGAGTGAAGTGATGCCTGATGGACTGTCGTTTTCTCATGTGAATCAGCTGATGGACAAAAAAGCGCTTTCCGATTTGATTTCGCAATCTTTTTTGACAGTAGGTCGCGAAAAAACCGTTGCTCTCCTGGATTCAGTCAAGTCCCTTGGGTTCAAATACGCCACGGAGGCCGGGTTGACCATTTCGATTGACCAGATGCGAATTCCTAAGACCAAGGTGCCGATGGTCGATAAAACTCATGATGAAGTTCTCAAGGTTTACAAGCAGTACAGAGACGGACTCATTACCAATGGTGAGCGTTATAACAAGGTTATTGATATCTGGGCACATGTTACCGAGCGCGTTTCAGAGGAAATGTTCAGGGAGTTGGAGGAAGAGGACGAGCAACTCGTGGCAGGTGAGAAAGATGGGGATTTCAACTCCATCTTTATCATGGCAGATTCCGGTGCTCGTGGTAGCGCCCAACAGCTTCGTCAGTTGGCCGGGATGCGCGGGTTGATGGCCAAGCCCTCTGGAGAAATCATCGAAACCCCAATCACCGCAAACTTTCGTGAAGGTTTATCGGTAATTCAGTACTTCATATCAACTCACGGCGCACGCAAAGGTTTGGCCGATACCGCACTCAAGACTGCCAACTCAGGTTATCTCACCCGGCGTCTTGTTGATGTGGCGCAGGATATTATCATCCAGGAGGATGACTGCGGAACCTTGAGAGGAGTTGATCTTACGTCTCTGGTTGATGCAGGGGAAATCATTCAGCCTTTGGGCGAACGTATTCTTGGGCGTACTGCTCTGGAAGATGTTATTGATCCATTCAATGGCGATGTTCTGGTCAAGGCGAACGAGATGATTACCGAAGGAATCGTTGAGGCGATAGAAAATGCAGGAATTGAAATGGTTAAAATAAGATCCAACCTCACCTGCGAATCCAGGCAGGGGTTGTGCATAAAATGTTACGGACGCAACATGGCTACTTTGGACTGGGTGGAAATTGGCGAACCTATTGGTGTTATTGCCGCGCAGTCCATTGGAGAGCCGGGAACTCAGCTGACAATGCGTACTTTCCACATTGGTGGAACGGCCAGCCGCGTGGTTGAGCAAACCACTTTGCAGACGAAAAAAGGCGGTGTTGTGAAGTATGCCGGATTGCGCACTCTTAAAAACCAACGCGGTGAAATTATCGTGATGAACCGTAATGGTGCCATTATTATTCAGGATGAGACGGGTCGTGAAAAAGAAAAATACGCAGTTGTTTATGCCGCGCATCTCAAGGTGACTGACGGGCAGGAAGTTCAACCAGGTCAAACGCTTATTGAGTGGGACCCATACACGAATTCAATTCTTACAGAAGTTGCTGGAACCATTGCGTTCGGAGATGTGGTTGAAGGTTTGACCATGAAAGAAGACTTCGATGAAATAACCGGGTTGTCTACCAAGGTAATCGTCAGTCATCGGGATGAGAAAAAGCAGCCGAGAATTTCTATCAAGAGTGAAAAAGGGGAAACAGTTCGCCGTTACCTTTTACCTGCGGGGGCACATATTAGTGTTTCCGAGGGCGAGGCGGTCAATGCGGGTGATCTGGTGGTCAAGATTCCGCGGGAAAGTGCCAAGACAAAAGATATCACCGGTGGTTTGCCGCGTGTTGCGGAACTGTTCGAAGCACGCAAACCTCATGAGCAGGCAACTATCACCGAAATTTCAGGTAAGGTTAAGTTTGGCGGATTCGTCAAGGGCATGAGGCAGGTATTTGTTGTTAGCGATTCGGGTGATGAATGTGAGTATCTTATCCCACGCGGAAAGCACATCAACGTTCATGAAGGTGATGACGTTATTGCCGGTGAAGCCTTGATGGATGGCGCGACGAATCCTCATGATATTCTGCGCGTGCTTGGTGAGAACGAGCTGCAGTATTATCTCGTCAATGAAGTACAGGAGGTTTATCGCTTGCAGGGCGTGGCCATCAACGATAAACATATTGAAGTCATCGTCCGGCAGATGCTGCGCCACCTGATTATAGAGGATCCCGGTGAGACTCCATTCTTGTTAGGGGAGCAGGTCACCAAAAAAGTTTTCAATGAAGCCAATCAGGAAGCGATTAAAAACAAGAAAAAACCTGCGAAGGGAGCACCTGTTTTACTCGGTATCACCAAGTCATCGCTGAGTACAGAAAGCTTTATTTCTGCCGCATCCTTCCAGGAGACGACCCGCGTCTTGACTGAGGTGAGTGTGAGCGGGAAGCGGGACAACCTGATAGGATTAAAAGAAAATGTAATTATGGGTCGGTTGATCCCTGCCGGAACAGGATGTCGGGCATATACAGGGATCCGGATCGAGGAGCCAGAAATAGAGGAAGAAGAGAAGAAGGTGGAAGCGGAGGAGACCCCGCTTGCGGTGGAGTAAAACAAATTTAATCAAACACATTTTTATCTTGACTCCATCAGAATCGGTGTTAGAATTATCGACCTTTCATATCTTGTTTGATTAACATTCCAAGCCCAAAAAAACTTTGGTTTGGTTTCCTACAGGCCCTGTAGAATCAATAGGTTGCCTAGTAGGCGGGGGTATTATCTTTGCCAACAATAAATCAGCTGGTTCGGTCGGGGCGTAGCGCTCCGATCAAGAAAACTGCTAGTCCGGCACTGAAGTCGTGTCCTCAGAAAAGGGGTGTTTGTGTGCGTGTTTATACATCGACACCGAAGAAGCCAAACTCTGCATTGCGGAAAGTGGCTCGTGTGAGGTTGACTAACGGGATGGAGGTCACTACATACATCCCCGGAGTTGGGCATAATTTGCAGGAGCATTCAATTGTTATGATTCGGGGTGGCCGTGTTAAGGATCTCCCCGGTGTTCGGTACCATGTGGTGCGGGGAAGTCTAGACACGCTTGGTGTTGATGGCCGTATGCAAAGTCGTTCTAAATATGGCACTAAGCGTCCTAAAAAATAAGTGAAATAATAATCAATGGCTCGAAGAAGAGAAGCAGAAAAAAGACAGATTTTACCAGATCCCAAGTTTAATGATCTTTTGGTTGCCCGCTTTATCAATAATCTTTTGAAGCAGGGTAAAAAGAGCATTGCCGAAGGTATTTTCTATGGTGCCCTGGATTCAGTGGGCGAGAAAACTAAGGAAGACCCGATCAAAGTGTTTAAGAAGGCGGTGGAAAATGTTTCGCCTCATCTGGAGGTGAAGTCCCGCCGTGTGGGTGGTGCAACTTATCAGGTGCCGGTCGAGGTTAAGGATAGCCGCCGTATTGCTCTTAGCATACGCTGGATGATCCAGAATGCCAAAGGTCGGTCGGGTCGTTCGATGGCCGAGAAGCTTACGGGTGAAATTGTTGACGCTTATAATAATGCGGGTGGGGCCATTAAGAAAAAAGAGGATGTCCACCGAATGGCAGAAGCCAACAAGGCTTTTGCTCACTACAGGTGGTAGAGAATATAATGAGTAAGAAGTTAGATCTTGATAAAGTTAGAAATATAGGAATTATCGCGCACATTGATGCGGGGAAAACAACGACCACCGAGAGGGTTTTGTATTACACGGGCCGGAGCCATAAAATAGGCGAGGTTCACGACGGAAACGCTACGATGGACTGGATGGAACAGGAGCAGGAGCGTGGAATCACGATCACTTCGGCAGCGACCACCTGTTTCTGGCAGGATCATCAGGTTAACGTGATTGATACTCCAGGTCATGTGGATTTCACGGCGGAAGTCGAACGATCATTGAGGGTTCTTGATGGTGCGATCGGAGTTTTCTGCGCGGTGGGCGGTGTTGAGCCTCAGTCTGAAACGGTATGGCGGCAGGCTACTAAATATAAGGTTCCTAGAATCGGATTCGTCAATAAGATGGATCGCGCGGGCGCTGACTTTTTGAATTGTGTCGGGCAGATGGAGGAGAGGCTTAAGGCCAATACTGTTCCCGTGCAATTGCCTGTGGGGGCAGAGGCCGAATTTGTTGGGATCATCGATTTGATTGAAATGAAGGCCAATATCTACAACGAGGAAAATGATAAGGGTGAGACGTATGAGGTTGTAGACATTCCGGAAGAATGCCGGGAGTTGGCTGAGGAGTATAGAGAAAAATTGATGGAGGCTGTCTCGGATATAGATGATTCCATTATGGAGAGGTTCCTGGCAGGGAAAGATGTTTCGGAGGAAGAGATAGTTGCGGCGTTGCGTAAAGGGACTTTGGATCTTAAGATAACCCCGATTTTATGCGGTGCGGCATTCAAGAACAAAGGTGTTCAGCAGTTACTGAATTCAGTTGTGAAGCTTCTCCCTTCTCCCTTAGATGTTCCTCCCGTGCAAGGTACCCACCCTGATACAGATAAGGAAATCACCAGAAAATCAGATGAGAGCGAACCGCTGTCTGCTTTGGCGTTCAAGATAATGACCGATCCTTTTGTGGGTCAGTTGGCGTTTGTGAGAGTGTATTCGGGAGAGCTGAAAAGCGGATCTTATGTATACAATACAACTACCGGCAAGCGTGAGCGGGTGGGGCGTCTGCTTCGGATGCATTCCAATAAGAGGGAAGAGATTTCTTCTGTGAAGGCGGGGGATATCGGCGCGGCTATTGGGTTCAAAAAAACATTTACGGGAGACACCCTTTGTTTGCAGGAAGACCCGATTATTCTGGAGTCGATAGTTTTCCCAGAGCCTGTTATATCGGTGGCTATTGAGCCTAAGACAAAAGCCGAGCAGGAAAAGCTTTCAGATTGTATGGTCAAGTTACTGCAGGAAGATCCTACGTTTAGCGTCAAGGTTGATGCAGAAACAAGCCAAACGGTAATTTCCGGGATGGGTGAGTTGCATCTGGATATCTTGGTTGATCGGATGCGTCGTGAGTTTGCATTGGATGTGAGCGTTTCTCAGCCGCAGGTGGCTTATAAGGAAACTATCAGGAAAACGGTTGAACATGAAGTTAAATATGCCAAGCAGTCTGGTGGTCGAGGGCAGTTTGGGCATGTAGAGCTTAAGGTTGAGCCTCGCGAGGCTGGGACCGGATTTGAGTTCATAAATAAGATTGTGGGTGGCGCGATTCCCAAGGAGTATATCCCTGCTGTTGAAAAGGGGGTTAAGGAGTCTATGGAGCGCGGCATCATGTGTGGCTACAACGTTGTTGATATTCAGGTGACTTTGTTGGATGGTTCGTTTCATGAGGTCGATTCTTCTGAAATGGCATTCAAGATAACTGGTTCCATGGCGTTTAAAGAGGCGTGTGCCAAGGCCGACCCAGTGTTGCTGGAGCCGGTGATGGACGTGGAAGTTGTTACGCCTGATGAGTTTATGGGAGACGTGATTGGTAACCTGAATTCCAAGCGAGGGAAGGTTAAGGAGTTAAGTGACAGGGCGGGAGCGAAGGTGATTCGAGCAGAGGTGCCGTTGTCGGGTATGTTCGGGTATTCAACCGATTTGCGCTCTGCTACTCAGGGCCGAGCCAGCTTCTCCATGGAGTTTTCTAAATATGAACCTGTCCCTTCAATGATTGCAGAGGAGTTGGTTGCAAAGGCGACAGGGGTTAAAAAAATAGCTGTTGAAATATAGATAAATAATTTTAAAACATTCTTGGAGTAAACCCAGATGGCAAAAGAGAAATTTGTCCGAGACAAACCGCATTTGAACGTTGGAACGATTGGTCACGTTGATCATGGCAAGACAACGCTGACAGCTTCGATCACAGAGGTTCTTTCTAAAAAAGGATTTGCTGAAACGATCGCTTTTGATCAGATTGATAAGGCGCCGGAAGAAAAAGAGCGTGGTATCACTATCGCTATCGCTCACGTTGAGTATAAGACGGAAAACCGTCATTATGCGCATGTTGACTGTCCTGGTCACGCTGATTACGTTAAGAATATGATCACCGGTGCGGCGCAGATGGATGGCGCTGTTATCGTTGTGAGTGCTTCCGATGGTCCTATGCCACAGACGCGAGAGCATATTCTGCTGGCTCGTCAGGTAGGTGTTCCCAAAATCATTGTGTTCATGAATAAGTGTGACATGGTTGACGATGAAGAATTGCTGGACCTCGTTGAGATGGAGATCAGAGAGCTTCTGAGCAAGTATGAATTCCCTGGTGATGATGTTCCGGTTATTCGCGGAAGTGCTTTGCAGGCTTTGGAGAATCCGGAAGATGAAGAGAAGACAAAACCTATCTGGGATTTGATGAATGCCTTGGATACTTATTTCCCGGTTCCGGATCGTCCCGTTGATAAGGATTTCCTGATGCCGATTGAAGATATTTTCTCGATTTCCGGTCGTGGCACGGTTGCTACGGGGCGTATTGAGACGGGAATCATTAAGGTTGGGGAAGAAGTCGAGATCGTTGGCTTTCGCCCAACCACGACAACGACCATAACCGGTGTTGAGATGTTTCGAAAGTTGCTGGATGATGGGCAGGCGGGTGATAACGTGGGGCTCCTGCTTCGTGGCACCAAGCGCGAGGATATTGAGCGTGGGCAGGTCATTGCCAAGCCTAAGAGTATTACACCGCACAAAAAGTTTAAGGCGGAAGTGTATGTTCTCAGTAAAGACGAAGGAGGACGCCACACGCCTTTCTTTAACGGTTATCGTCCGCAGTTTTATTTCAGGACGACCGATGTGACAGGTGTTTGTACCTTGCCTTCGGGTGTTGAGATGGTTATGCCGGGTGACAATGTCACCATGGATATCGAGTTGATCACTGAGGTTGCAATGGATAAGGAGCTTCGGTTCGCTATTCGTGAAGGCGGTCGTACGGTTGGCGCTGGAGTCGTGAGCGAGATCACTGAATAATGAGCGATCAGAAAATAAAAATTAAGCTGAAGGCTTACGACCATAAGTTGCTTGACTGGTCGGTTGGCGAAATAGTGGAAACCACTAAACGTACTGGTGCCAAAGTGGTGGGCCCGATTCCTTTGCCAACCGTGCGCAACCGATGGACGGTTTTGCGATCGCCTCATGTGGATAAGAAGTCACGTGAACAGTTCGAAGTTCGTACTCATAAGCGGATTATGGAAATTCACGAACCCACACCTCAGACTGTAGATGCGTTGATGAAGCTGGATTTATCTGGTGGCGTGGATATTGAAATCAAACTTTAAGTTGCAGGTATAGAGTAAATATAAATGGATGCTTTGATCGGAAAAAAAGTTGGCATGACGCAGGTGTTCTCGAAAGAGGGTAACTGTATCCCCGTGACTGTGGTTCAAGTCGAAAAGTGTGTTCCTTTGCTTCGGCGGACTCAGGACAAGGATGGGTATGACGCGGTTCTGGTCGCCTATGGCACAAGGAAGTCAAAGCATACAAATAAACCTGATCAGGGGTTTTACGACAAGATGAAGGCTGAGCCGGCCAAACTGCTCGCTGAGTTTCGTGGCCAGGAGGTTGCGGACGATGAGTTGGGTAAGCCTCTTAAGGTAGATATTTTTAGTGAGGGAGATAGTGTCAGCGTTGTCGGGACTTCGAAGGGTAAGGGGTTTGCCGGGGTCTTTAAGCGGTGGGGTTTTGGCGGTGCGCCTGCATCTCACGGGCATCACGAAATTTATCGTGGTGGTGGCTCTATCGGAATGCATACTTGGCCGGGCCGCGTGTTTAAGGGCAAGAAGATGCCTGGGCATATGGGGTCGGAAAAGGTCTTTGTTAAGAATCTCAAGGTCGTGCGCGTTGATACAGAAAATAATGTACTACTCATTAAGGGCGCCGTGCCGGGAGCTCCGGGCGGGATTGTCAGAATTGTTAAATCGTAGCGTCTAACGGAAATATTATGCCGCAATTGGATGTATTAGATACTGAGAATAAAAAGGTCGGGAATATCGAGGCCGCCACCAGTGTGTTTGATGTCAAGGTCAACAACCACCTGATCAAGCAGTATGTGGTCTTGCAGCAGGCCAGTCGGCGTTTGGGCACGGCTTGTACGAAATCAAGTTATGGTCAGCTCAGTGGCAGTGGAAAAAAACCCTGGCGTCAAAAGGGAACAGGCAGGGCTCGTGTCGGAAAAACGAGATCGGCTATTTGGCGGGGTGGCTTGACTATTTTTGGTCCCACGCAAAGAGATTACAGTTTTAAGATGAATAAAAAAGCCAGGAAGCAGGCTCTCAGGTCGGCGCTTACGGACTGCTTTCAGGGAAACCACATTGCTGTGGTTGATAAGATTGACCTTGAAAAACCAAAAACAAAAGAAGTGGTTCGGATAATCAAATCCCTTGGGCTACCTGAGAAGACACTGTTTCTGGTTTCAGAAAAAAATGAGAATCTTGAGTTGGCTGTGCGAAACCTGCCTACAGTGAATGTGCTTCCGGTAGAGGGGTTGAATGTGTACGATCTTCTCCTTCACGAAAAAATTGTATGTACGCCGGAGACGGTGAAGAAACTTGAGGAGCGACTGGGCTGATGAGCGACTATTACCAAATTCTACAAAAACCTCTCGTTACGGAAAAAAGCACGCAAATGCTTGCAGAGGGGAACTGGGTTTCGTTTCGAGTGAACCCGCAAGCTAACAAGATACAAATTAAAGATGCCGTGGAAAAAATATTCAGTGTGACGGTGACAAAGGTAAACACCTTGATTGTTCCCGGCAAGTACCGGCGTTTTGGTCGGACATTGGGTCACACAAAGTCATGGAAAAAAGCGATGTTGCGCCTTAAGGAAGGTGACAAAATCGAATTGTTTGAAGGAGCCTGATCTTAATGCCTGTTAGAAAATTAAAACCTCGATCTCCCGGTGTTCGCTTTCGTACCATTCCCGGATTTGATGAGATCACCAAATCAACGCCGGAAAAGAGTCTGCTTGTTTCTATTGCTCGTAAGGGTGGACGTAATAATCGTGGGCGACTGACGGCCAAACGGCGTGGGGGTGGGCACCGTAAGCAGTACCGCATTATTGATTTCAAAAGAAACAAGGATGGTGTCGAAGCCAAGGTCGAGGGGATTGAGTACGATCCGAATCGTTCGGCCAATATTGCCCTGTTGGTATATGTTGATGGAGAAAAACGCTACATCCTTTCGCCGGAAGGATTGAAGGTCGGTGACAAGATTACCTCTGGGGATCAGGCTGAAGTCAAGGCTGGAAATTGTTTGCCGCTCAATAAGATTCCTGAGGGAACTCTCTTGCATAATATTGAAATGCGTTGTGGAAAGGGAGGGCAGATAGCTCGAACTGCCGGAGCATCGGTTCAGTTGATGGCCAAGGAAGGTGCGTATGCTACCTTGAAGCTTTCTTCAGGTGAAGTTCGATTGATCGACATGAATTGCCGAGCCACTATCGGAGTGGTGGGAAACTCTGAGCACGGGAATGTTTCATTCGGTAAGGCAGGAAGATCCCGCTGGGTTGGACGGCGACCCCGAGTGCGTGCGGTAGCAATGAATCCTGTCGATCATCCTATGGGCGGTGGTGAAGGTCGATCTTCTGGAGGGCGGCATCCATGTAGTCCCTGGGGTCAGCCTGCTAAAGGACTTAAGACAAGAAAGCCACGCAAGAGTTCGAACAAGTTTATTTTGAATCGGCGTAAGAAGCGAAAAAAATAATTCTGTTTTTATTATATTAAGGAAATTATGTCGCGATCACTGAAAAAAGGTCCTTTTATTGACGATCATCTGTCGAAGAAGGTCGAGGAGATGAATCGCCAGGGGGACCGGAAAATTATTAAAACCTGGTCTCGTAGGTCGACAATAAGTCCGGATTTTGTTGGGCATACCATGGCGGTGCATAACGGGAAAAAGTTTATCCCGGTATTTGTCACTGAGAATATGGTTGGACACAAGCTGGGGGAGTTTTCTCCGACTAGAATGTTCCGATCGCATGGCGGCAGAACCAAAAAAGCGGTTACTAAATAAAACGTTTATCAGGTATTTGATCAATGGATGTCAGGGCATCATTAAAACATACTCGAACGGCTCCGCAGAAAGCGCGGCTGGTGGCCAAGCTGATTCACGGTAAAAACGTGAGTGACGCTATGAATATTTTGCAGTTCACGCGCAAAAAAGCGGCTCGGATTATACAGCAACTTTTGAAATCGGCTCTTGCCAACGCGGAAGAAAACCACAAGGTTTTGGATGTGGATGACATGTTTGTCAAGCAGGTCACCGTTGATCAGGGTGTGGTCATGAAGCGGACGATGCCCAGGGCGAGAGGCACAGCGAATACAATTCGCAAGCGGTCAAGCAATATTTGCCTAGTGCTTGGCGAAAAATAAAACAGGAGGTTTGCGTGGGTCAAAAAGTTCATCCATATGGATTCCGATTGGGAATCAACAAAACCTGGGCATCGAGTTGGTATGCTCGTGGGGAGTTTTCCGTTTTATTGTTGGAGGATATCAGGCTCCGGCAGTACATAAAGAAAACTTTATCGCATGCGGGTATTTCGAGGGTCGAGGTGGAGAGAAGCGCCAATCGGGTCAGGGTCAATATCCATACGGCTCGACCGGGAATCATCATTGGGAAAAAGGGGCTGGAGGTCGACAGGCTCAAAGAAGAATTGCAAAAGATGATCAGCGGCAAGCAGGTGAACTTGAATATCAAGGAAGTGCGTCGGGCGGAATTGGACGCTAATCTTGTTGCTCAAAACGTAGCATTGCAACTCCAGAAACGAATTTCTTTCCGCCGGGCCATGAAGAAGAGTGTGTTGTCTTCGCTTCGATTCGGGGCGCTGGGAATTAAAATCAGAGTTTCGGGTCGTTTGGGCGGGGCGGAAATCGCTCGAAGTGAATGGTATCGGGAGGGTCGTGTGCCTCTGCACACCTTGCGAGCCGACATCGATTATGGGACGGCAGTTGCAAGTACAACCTTTGGTGTGATTGGTGTCAAGGTCTGGATCTATCGCGGAGACATTCTGCCGGGTAAGGCCAGCGAGGAAAAGGCGGTTCCAGCCGGTGCCAAAGAGGGGAAAAGGCGAAGCTAGAAACAGTGGTAATGAATTTACCGGCTTTTTGGCGGGTGTGTTGAAATAACTATAAAATTGTAAGATCGGAGAATTTGCATCATGTTGATGCCTAAAAAAGTCAAATATCGCAAGCGTCATAAAGGCCGAATGGGTGGAACGGCGTTTCGCGGTGGCAACTTGGACTTTGGTTCCTTTGGATTGCAGGCGCTAGAATGCGGGCGCATTACAAATAGACAGATTGAAGCGGCGCGTATTGCCATGACCCGTCACGTAAAGCGTGGCGGAAAGATATGGTTGCGAATATTCCCGGATAAGCCGATTTCCAAGAAACCGGCTGAAACCAGAATGGGAAAAGGTAAAGGCGGTCCGGAGTACTGGGTTGCTGTTGTCAGGCAGGGAAGGATGCTCTACGAGATGGACGGGGTTCCTGAAGATATCGCCAAAGAGGCATTTCGGCTGGCGCAACATAAGCTGCCTATCGCGACACGGTTTGTTACTAAAAAATAATTGAGGCGTCGTTTGCGGCGCAGAGGGAATTATGAAAGCGCAGGATATTAGAGAGCTTACAGAAAAAGAACGGCAGGAAAAGGTAGATGATCTCAGCCAGGAATTTTTTAATCTAAAGTTTCAATTAGCCACCGGCAAGATAGAAAATCCGAGCCGGCTCAGGTTTATCCGCAGGGATATTGCCAGGCTTAAAACTATCCTCGGTGAGTCTGCTGGTGAGGGGGCTAAACCGGCGGAGTCCACTAAAGAAAGCGCTGATAAGGTTTAATCGAATTCGCTTGATGAGCGTTTGGCAAACAAGGAGTTTCATGAGTATTCAGGCAAATAAAAAGACCATGACGGGAGTTGTGGTCAGTAACAAAATGGACAAAACTGTTGTTGTTCGGGTGGAGCGCAAATTCTCGCATCCTGTTTTCAAGAAAGTGGTCAAGACAACCAAAAAGTATAAGGTGCATGACGAGAAAAATGAGTGTCTGGAAGGGGATTTCATTCGTATTCAGGAAACCCGTCCGCTCAGCAAGCAGAAGAATTGGCGCTTGCTTGATGTTATCACCAGAGAAAAATCGTTGAAAAATGAAAAGGTTGCGCAGTCATGATTCAGTTAAGAACGGTATTAGATGTTGCTGACAATTCCGGTGCCAAGAAGATTCAGTGCATAAAAGTGCTGGGTGGTTCGGGTAGAAGGTACGCACGCATAGGCGATATTATAGTGGTGGCTGTCAGAGAGGCCGATCCGCGTAGTGCAGTGAAAAAAGGTGAAGTCAGAAAGGCGGTCGTTGTGCGAACGAGAAAAGAAATCCGGCGAACCAATGGCAGCTACATCAAGTTTGATACCAATTCAGCTGTATTGATAAATGATAGTCGCGAGCCTCTGGGAACCCGTATCTTTGGTCCGGTGGCCAGGGAGTTGCGTGCCAGGAGATTCATGAGAATTCTTTCCCTAGCTCCCGAGGTATTGTGATGTCAGTCGCCCAAAAAAAATTCAGTCTTAAAAAAGACGACATTGTTCAGGTTATCTCTGGCAAGGAAAAAGGAAAGAAGGGCAAGATTCTGGCTCTCTTTTCTGAGTCGGGCCGGGTGACTATCGAAAAACTTAATATGCTCAAGAGGCATACGAAGTCCGATGGCAAGTCACGGCAGGGCGGCATTGTGGAAAAAGAAGGGTCTATCCACTTGTCGAATGTTCTCCTTGTTTGTGACAAATGTGGAAAAGGCGTTCGCATAAAACGCAAAAAACTTGAAGACGGCAAACGTGTGCGTGTTTGCAAAACTTGCGAAGAGGTCATCGACAGAGTCTGATATGGCAAATTTTAAAAAGTTGTACAACGAAAAGCTCAAAGGTCAGATTCAGAAGGAGCTGGGCCTTGGAAATGTGATGGAGGTTCCCCGCCTAGATAAAATTGTCTTGAATGTGGGGCTGGGCGAAGCCTTGCAGAATGGGAAAGTGATTGAGTCCAGCGTGGAGCAGTTGAAATTGATCACAGGGCAGATGCCTGTGGTGACCAAGGCTAAAAAGTCAATCGCCAATTTCAAATTGCGCGAGGGCGTACCCATAGGGGTCATGGTTACTTTGCGGGGAACACGCATGTACCATTTCTTTGAACGCCTAGTCAGTTTTGCTCTGCCGCGCGAAAGAGATTTTAAGGGTCTGCCTAAAAAGTCTTTTGACGGACGAGGTAACTATTCGATTGGATTGAAAGAGCAGTTGATCTTTCCTGAGATTGACTACGATAAGATCGAGAAGATTCAGGGAATGAATATCACGATCTGCACCACCGCAAGAACGGATGAAGAAGGCAGATGCCTGCTCACCCAAATGGGATTGCCATTGCGGAAATAACTTGAATAACGGAAACTCGCGGGACGTTTCCAGGTAGGAAGGGTATTATGGCGAAAAAATCGCTGGTTGCTAAAGCGCAAAGAAAACAGAAGTTCCAGGTCAGGGAGTACAGTCGGTGTCGGCTGTGTGGTCGCCCAAGGGCGTTCCTGCGTAAGTTTGGCATGTGCCGAATATGTTTCCGGGAGAGGGCATTGCTGGGCGAGGTTCCTGGAGTTACCAAATCCAGTTGGTGAACAACTGATCCAAGTTTAGGAGTTTAGTTTTGTTATGATGACAGATCCTATAGCTGATCTATTTACGCGCATTCGAAATGGTCTCATGGTGAAACATGATGCCGTCATAATGCCAAATTCGAAAATGAAAACCCGTATCGCTGAGATTTTGAAGGATGAGGGTTTCATCAAGAATTTTCGCGTCCGCGAGGATGATAAACAGGGCGTGTTGAAAGTGTATTTGAAATATCATGATGGCGATGCCGCCATTAGGGGAATTAAAAGAATTAGTAAACCGGGACGAAGAACCTACGTGTCTGCGAGGGGTATACCCAGGGTTTTGAACGGACTCGGAATTGCAATCATAACCACATCCTCCGGTGTCATGACCGATGAATTATGTCGGGAAAAAGGTGTTGGCGGTGAAGTTCTGGGTTACATCTGGTAGCGAAAAGGGCATTATGTCGAGAGTAGGAAAACAACCAATAACGGTTCCTGCGGGAGTCGAGTGTAAGTTAGATGGCGTGGTCATTAAGGTGAAGGGTCCCAAGGGCCAGCTCCAGAGAGACCTTCATCCGAATATGAAGGTCACGATTGAAAAAGATGTGATCACTGTGACGCGTCCCACAGATGGGCGGATCGATCGATCTCTGCATGGATTAACACGCACCCTGATCAACAACATGGTCGTTGGGGTGACTGAGGGGTTTTCAAAAACTCTCAATATTGTTGGTGTGGGTTACAAGGTGGATTTAAAGGGTAAGGACTTGAACCTGAGTCTGGGTTTTTCCCATCCTGTTATCTACCCTTCGGCAAATGGAGTTGAGTTTGACGTTGACAGTAAGAAGAATGTGATTGTCGTTAAGGGAATTAATAAAGAAGCGGTTGGACAAGCGGCCGCCGAAATTAGAAAGATAAGGCCTCCCGAGCCATATAAAGGTAAAGGGGTTATGTACGCCAATGAAAAAATCCGTAGGAAGGCAGGTAAGACCGCGGCAAGTGGAGGATAACCTGGAAAAAATATGAAGACCTTGGATAGAGAAAGACTCAGAATTAATCGCAAGAGGCGCGTTAAAAACCGTGTGCAAAGGAACAGGGAAAAGCTTCGCTTGACCGTGTTTAGAAGTGCCAAGCATATTTACGCACAGATTGTTAATGACATAGACGGAAAAACTTTGCTGTCTGAATCCACTATGACACCGGCGTTTCGCGAGAAAATGAAGAACGGGGGCAATACCCAGGCGGCGACTCTGGTGGGAAATATGCTTGGAGAAAGAGCGGTTCAGCAAGGGATTAAGGAAGTTTACTACGATAGAAATGGTTTTCTCTACGCGGGTCGGATCAAGGCTTTGGCCGATGGTGTGAGGGAAAAGGGCGTTAAATTTTAAATCGGATTTAAGTTTTAAATCAAACTGTTGAGATGTCGATCTCATTGGAAGGTTCGACCGGACAGCATCTTGGAGGCGATCATTGCGAGAGCAAAAGGAAGTTAAGCAAGAATATGTTGACAAGGTAGTCAAGATCAACCGTGTGGCGAAGGTAGTCAAAGGCGGACGAAGGTTCAGCTTTAGTGCTCTTGTTGTGGTTGGCGACCGCGAAGGTTCTATCGGTTGGGGACTTGGTAAAGCAAACGAAGTGCCGGAGGCGATTCGTAAAGGTGTTGAGAGAGCTAAGCGGGACATGATCCGGGTTTCACTGGATGGAGCTACCATTCCACATGAAGTGATCGGAGCTTACGGTGCGGGGCGGGTTGTCATGCGTCCGGCATCCAGAGGAACGGGATTGATCGCGGGCGGTGCTGTGCGCGCGGTGCTGGAGGCGGTTGGTGTCAGAGATGTTTTGACCAAGAGTTTGCGAACCAACAACCCTCATAATGTAGTCAAGGCCACTATTGAGGGGCTGACAAAGCTAAGAGATTCCAAACACTATTCTGCCGTGAGAGGCAAAAAAATGAAAGCGGATGCTTCGTGAGTGAGGTTATATGAAATTATCTGAATTGAGAGCGGTGCCAGGCAGTCGCAAGAATAGAAAGCGGATAGGACGCGGTCCTGGTTCTGGAACGGGTAAAACTTCTGGCAAGGGCCAAAAAGGTCAGAAGTCCAGATCTGGCGGAAATCCTCACCCCTGGTTTGAGGGAGGGCAGATGCCCTTGTACAGGCGATTGCCTAAGCGAGGGTTCACTAATATATTCAGGAAGGAGTACGTGATTGTCAACGTCAGCCAGTTGGAAGGCTTGGGTGCTGGCGACCCTGTGACTCCGGAGGTGATGAAAGAAAAGGGACTGATCCGTAAGTTGGGTTCTGTGAAAATTCTGGGTAATGGCGAATTGTCGGGTGCTGTCACGGTGCATGCTCATAAATTCAGCCGATCGGCAGTAGAGAAGATAGAAAAATCTGGTGGAAAGGCCGTAACTGTTTAGATGAGTGGTGCTGAGTCGTTTGGAAATTTATTCAGGGTTCCCGAGCTTAAAAAGAAGATTTTTTTTACGTTGGGAATGCTGGTGGTTTATCGAATTGGAGCCCATATTCCCACACCGGGAATTAATTCCGTGGCGCTTGCAGAGATGTTTGCCCGCGCGCAGGGAACTATTTTAGGTTTTTTCGATATGTTCTCCGGCGGAGCACTCAGTCGGTTGACGATATTTGCCCTGGGTATCATGCCCTACATCAGCGCGTCCATCATCATTCAGCTGATGACGATGGTTTCTCCCTATCTGGCACGTCTTAAAAAAGAGGGAGAGCAGGGACAGAAAAAAATTACGCAGTACACGCGTTACGGAACCATTGTCCTCAGTATGGTTCAAAGTTCTGGTATCGCTGTAGGGTTGGAGGCGATGAAAAGCCCAACGGGTAACCCGATTGTTCCTATGCCGGGATGGTCGTTTCGGGTGATGACGGTCTTGACCCTGACCGCTGGAACCGCTTTCCTGATGTGGCTTGGTGAGCAGATCACGGAGCGGGGCATTGGCAACGGAATCTCGCTGATTATATTTTCCGGTATTGTGGCAGGAACGCCAGCCGCTATTTTTCAGTCGATGGACCTGATGGGCACCGGAGAAATGTCTGTGCTGGTCATGCTCTTTTTGCTGGTGTTTATGGCCGCAGTTGTTGGTGTGATTGTGTTTACGGAGGGCGGTCAGAGAAGGATTCCCATTCAGTACGCCAAGCGTGTGGTGGGACGAAAAATGTATGGGGGGCAAAGCACACATTTGCCGCTTAAAGTGAATACATCGGGAGTTATACCGCCAATATTTGCTTCCTCCATCATCATGTTTCCGGCAACTATTGCTCAGTTTATTACCCATCCGTGGATGCAAAATATATCCGCGATGCTGACGCCAGGTACGATCATTTACAGTTTGATCTTTGTCGGGGCGATATTTTTCTTTTGTTATTTTTACACGGCAGTCATTTTCAATCCGGTTGACGTGGCAGACAATATGAAAAAGTATGGAGGTTATGTTCCGGGTGTTCGGCCGGGGGCAAAAACCTCAGATTACATTGATGACATTTTGTCGAAGATAACTTTTTACGGTGCGATCTACCTTTCTTTGATCTGTATTTTGCCGGATTATCTGATAAAATATTTCAACATTCCGTTTTATTTTGGTGGCACCAGTCTCTTGATTGTAGTGGGAGTTTCGTTGGATACCATGCAACAAATGGAGTCGCATCTCGTAATGAGAAATTATGACGGATTTATGAAAAAAGGAAAACTGAAAGGCCGTCGGGGTTGATCCATGAGGCTTATCCTGCTCGGTCCGCCGGGGGCGGGCAAAGGAACTCAGGCCAAGATGTTGATGGAAAGATTCCAGATACCGCAAATTTCCACAGGAGATATTCTCAGGAAAGCGGTTCAGGAAGGCAACGAACTTGGGCGACAGGCAAAAATTTGTATGGATGCCGGGAGACTGGTTCAAGATGATGTTGTTATTGGCTTGATCAGAGAACGCATTGTAGAGAAGGACTGTCAAGGCGGGTTTATCCTTGACGGGTTTCCGCGAACCATTGTTCAGGCTGAAAAGCTGACGGAAACCTTGAAGGCAATGAGCTTGTCGATTAGCGCGGTCGTTGACTTCGAAGTTGATAACGATGAATTGGTCAACCGGTTGACCGGACGCAGTACCTGCCCTGATTGTGGGGCCATGTTTCACAAAACGTCTCGCCCGCCTGTTAAGAGTGGTATTTGCGATGGTTGTGGAGGATCGCTCTACCAGAGGGATGATGACAAGGAGGAAACGATCAAAAAACGGCTTGAGGTTTATCAGGACGAAACGGCTCCCCTGAAGGAGTTTTATCGAAAACAAGGCAACCTGAAAACCGCCCAGGGTTATGGGACGGTGGAGGAGATTTTCTCAAGGGTTTGCGACATGGTGTCTGAAATATGACCAAGGAAGATTCGATAGAAGTTGAGGGTACCGTATTAGAACCTTTGCCCAATGCGATGTTCAGGGTTGAGCTTGAGAACGGGCATAAAATACTTGCTCATATTTCAGGAAAGATGAGATTGCACTTCATCCGAATACTCAGCGGAGACAAAGTCAAGGTGCAGCTGTCGCCTTACGACCTGACCCGGGGGCGCATTACCTACAGGTACAAATAGGAAGAGATTATGAAAGTAAGATCATCAGTAAAGCCAATTTGTAAAAAGTGTAAAGTTATCCGGAGACAAGGAGTCATTCGGGTGATTTGTGAGAATCCAAAGCATAAACAAAGGCAGGGATAAGTATTCCCCTGAGGTTTTGAAAAGGAGAAATCGTGGGACGTATTTCCGGTATAGACATTCCAAGAGACAAGAGGACAGTCATTGCGCTGACCTATGTTTACGGAATCGGGAAATCCTCTTCCAGCAAAATCCTGAAGCAGGCTGAGATCAGCGAAGACACCCGCATCAAGGATTTGACAGAGGACGAGATTTCACGCATCCGATCAATTATCGATAAAGATTATGAAGTGGAAGGGGATCTCCGCCGTTCGGTTAATATGAATATCAAGCGGTTGATGGATATCGGGGCTTATCGGGGTTTGCGTCATCGTAGAGGGCTTCCCGTTCGTGGCCAACGAACTCATACTAATGCGAGAAGCCGGAAGGGACCTAAAAAGACTGTTGGTGCCCGTACGAAAAAATAACTGAGGAAAATGATTTATGGCTACAGATAAGAGTAAAAAAGGCGGGAAGAAGAAAAGTAAAAACGCTCCCGAATTGGGGGTCGCTCATATCCAGGCGACGTTTAACAATACCATTGTGACTATCACTGACTTGTCGGGCAATGTCCTGTCATGGTCCAGTGCAGGGGCGCAGGGTTTTAAAGGGTCCCGAAAAAGCACTCCTTTCGCGGCTCAGGTTGCGGCGGAGAAGGCGGCAATCAAAGTTAAGGATATGGGAATGAAAAAACTGGAAGTTCATGTTAAGGGGCCGGGTTCCGGACGCGAATCCGCCATTCGATCACTGCAGGCCACGGGAATGGAGATTGTAGTCATTAGGGATAGAACACCAACTCCTCATAATGGTTGTCGGCCGAGAAAGCGCAGGAGAGTTTAATGTCAATCTTCAATTTGGGAGAGTAAGATTTTGGCAAGATATACAGGTTCTGTTTGCCGTTTGTGCCGACGCGAAGGCATGAAATTATTTTTAAAAGGTTACCGATGCGAGACCGCAAAGTGTGCGATTGAGAAGCGTGCATACGCTCCAGGTCAACACGGTCAAGGTCGTAAAAAGTTTTCTGAATACGGTCTTCAACTTCGAGAGAAACAGAAAGTTAAGAGAATTTATGGAGTGCTTGAAAAGCCGTTCCGTACCGCTTTTGCCCATGCTGAGCGCAAAAAAGGTATTGCCGGTGAGAACCTTTTGCAAAGTCTTGAACTGCGTATGGACAATGTAGTTTTCAGAATGGGATTGGCTCCGTCCAGAAATGCCGCAAGGCAACTGGTCCGACATAATCACTTCACGGTTAATGGAAAGAAGGTGAATATTCCTTCTTACATTTTGAGTAAAGGCGATGAGATAGCGCCTAGCCAGAAGAAAGTTGATAAATTTCCGATCAAGACCGCGTTGCAGAATATGAAAGATAAAAATCAACCTCACTGGTTGGCATTTGATGTGGAGAGTAAAAAAGGTATTGTGCAGGACCTGCCAACGAGAGAGGACATTACCATTCCCATCCAGGAACAGTTAATCGTCGAGCTTTATTCTCGATAATGGCCATTATTGTTCCTGAAAACTATTACAAACGTATTTTATTGATCACTTACCAGGAGGGCTGGAGGCTATATGTTTAACGCCCAAGGAATCGTTAAACCCAAACGCTTGGAATTCGAAAAGAACACGAAGACCGATGTGTACGGCAAGTTTTCTGCCGGGCCGTTCGAAAGAGGGTACGGAGTTACCATAGGAAACTCGCTTAGAAGAATGCTCCTGTCGTCTATAGAAGGAGCCGCTATCGTTGCCATCAAATTCGAGGGAATTTTTCACGAATTTTCGTCCGTTCCCGGAGTTGTTGAGGACGTGACCGAGATCATTCTTAACCTCAAGCAAGTCAACCTTAAGATGGCTGATGGAGCTGAGGAGAAACGAATTCATTTAAAGAAAGATACATCAGGCAAGGTCTACGCTAAAGACATTACCAGCGATTCGCAAATTACAGTTCTTAACCCCGATCATCCGATTGCGACACTTGATAAGAACGGTAAGCTCGATATGGAGATGATCGTGCGTAATGGCAGGGGCTATGTTCCTGCAGAAAAGCAGGAGATAGAAGGGGAGTCGGTGCAAATGATTCCTATCGATTCAATTTTTTCTCCTCTTGAAAAAGTTTGTTATCACATCGAGAAGACACGAGTAGGGCAATCCACCGATTACGATTTGCTGGTCATGGAGATGTGGACCAACGGAGGAATCACACCGGAAGATGCTGTCGCGCATGCCGCGAAGATCGTAAAAGATCATATGCAGATCTTCATCAACTTTGATGAAGAACCGGAACCGGTTCAGCCGCAGATAGACGAAAAGAAACAGAAAGTTTTAACCAACCTCTCCAAGAGTGTGGAAGAGCTCGAACTGTCCGTTCGTTCATACAACTGTTTGAAAAACGCCAATATCCAAACCATTGCCGAACTGGTTCAGAAAACAGATTCGGAAATGCTCAAAACAAGAAACTTTGGCCGCAAATCTCTGAACGAGATCAAGGAAATTCTCGAAGATATGGGTTTGCATCTGGGTATCAAGCTTGAGGAAGATGACCTGAAGCAAATCACCCAGGCCAGGAAGAAAAAAGAAGTCGAAGCCGACGTCGAGGTTTGACCGAGCTTAAAAGAAACATTAATTTCAGGAGTGATCCAGGGTCATGCGTCATTTAAAAGCTGGCAGAAAGCTAAATCGTACATCAGCGCACCGAAAAGCGTTATTCAGGAATATGGTGACTGCCCTGATTAGGCGGGAGCGGATTCGTACCACCTTGGCCAAAGCCAAGGAGTTGCGTGGAAAGGTCGAAAGAACCATTACGCTTGGAAAAAAAGGAACCTTACATGCTCGCCGCAATGCTATGAAATTGGTTGCCGACAAGGATTCCTTGAAAAAAATATTTGGTCCTCTTGCCGAAAGATATGCCAGCCGTCCGGGTGGGTACACTCGTGTCATTAAGCTGGGGCATCGGCTTGGAGATGACGCCCCCATGGCATTTATTGAGTTAGTGGATCGCGAAGGCGAAGCGGCGCCAAAGGCTCCTGTAAAAGGGAAAAAGCAAGCCAAGGCTCCTGCGAAGAAAGCCACTGCTGAAAAATCCAGCGATGCGAAAAAGAAAGTAGCGGATACCGCTAAGAAGAAAGATGCTGGAGAAAAGAAAAAAGCTCCCGCAAAGGAGAAAAAGGAAACCAAGGCTCCTGCAAAGAAAAAAGAAGAGAAAAAAGCCAAAGATGAAAAAAAGTAAGCCTGCCTTAGGTTGACAGCAAAAATCTTACCTGAAAAACATCACACACAATTCGGGCGTATGCCCGTTGGGTCTTGCTTGAACCTGAAGTTTGTGTTCTCCTTGATGTATTCCAGCAGATCATCATAGCTCTTGAAGTGATCGCTGAATCCATAATCATCCCCAGTGTACTCGCAGTTTTCCACACTGTGTTCTTTGCACAAGTAGGGGCGGGTTTCATAAATCCCGCATTTATTGTCCGGGGTCAGGAAATTGCAACGGGTATGGATCATGATGTACCACTGGTTGCGATAGACATAGACCGACACCTTATCGTGAGCCAGTTTCCATAGCAGGCATTCATAATCCTTCCGGTCTTCAGGCTCGTCTATTCCAAAAGCAAAATAGTTACAGCAGAATGCAGGAAGACACTTTTCGCACTGATGCGTGTCGTCTCGCGGATTGTTGTTGTTTGCCATGAACGATTCCTTGTGATTTGTTAAACGGACTCCAGATATTTGTCATCGCTACGGGTAGCCATGCAGGTTCTCTACCGATTGGAAAGCCATTTTGCCGTCAAAACATCAGCAAGTCAATTGTGAACGTATAATTATTGCTCACGAAAGATTTTGTACATGGGTTCTCTACTATCGAATCGGTACAGGCCTTCCTTTTGAGCAACGGTGATAGTTGCTTCTACCTCCTCATGGGTGATCTTGCGGTTTATTTCAGGATATTTCTCTGTGCCCACTTTGCCTGCCGGACGGTACTGAGACATGACATTTATATAGGTATGTGGAGAAACTTCCTGTGCGAGATGACGCATAATGTGGTGGGCATCTTTCACTGCGTCGGGCATCACCAGATACCTGACCAGAACTCCGCGCCTGGCCAGTCCATTTTCGTCAAAGACCAGATCACCCACTTGCCGATGCATTTCCCCGATCACCTGCCGGGCCGCATCCGGATAGTCTTTCGCGATCAGGTATTTTTTCGCAAGGTCAGCAGACCAGTATTTGAAATCGGGCATGTATATATCCACCACCCCGTCCATTAAGCGCATACTGTCCATGGAATCATACGCGCCAGTGTTGTAAACCAGCGGAATACGCAGTCCCAACTGCACCGCCAGGGGTAAAGCCTCCAGAATTTGCGGAACGACATGTTCCGGTGTGACGAAGTTGATATTGTGGCAACCCTGTTTTTGCAGGTCGACCATCGTTAACGCGAGTTGCTCCGGTGTGACCTCGACCCCTTCTCCCTCCTGACTGATGTCGTGGTTCTGGCAGAACACGCACTTGAGGTTGCACATCGAAAAAAAGATCGTGCCGCTTCCATTAGTGTTTCGCAGACAATCCTCTTCCCCGAAATGAAGGAACGCGCTTGAGACAATGGCGTGGCGTCCCGTTTTGCAAAGCGCCATTTCGTTTTCCAGACGGTTAACTTCGCAGTCCCTGGGGCAGACCTTGCAGTTTTGCAACAGTCTAATGGCCTCCCGCGAGCGGCGATACAACTCACCCGTTCGGAACAGTTCCATGTAGGCCGGTTCAAAATCCTCAGACCGGATGGTGAATGCGGGTGTGTCTTTGGACATGGTCTTTATAATTGCAAATGGTTTATAGTTAACAATAACACTTTTATATCCTGTTGATCCACAATGCGGTTACGCTCAAGGAACGGCCTTCCTTTTCTACCCGCCCTTTCACGATGTAGGGGCCGCGGTCGTAAAGTAACGGACCGAACTGTTTGTAGGTTTTCGGAAACAGTGTCACCTCAAACGATGCGGTGGTATCTTCCAGCGTCATGAACTTCATCGGTTCATTTTTTGCCGTGCGTGCCCGCTTTGCGGTAACGAGCCAGCCCGCAAGAGTCACGATGCGTCCGGCGGATCGCGTAAGTTCCCGTGCATGGACCACGTCCTTGCCATTAATATCATACAAGGCCAGCAAATGGTCCGATACCGTCAGGTCCAGATGCTCCAGCTCAGCCAGCAGTTTTTCCCGGAGACCGTAGTCAGTCAACTTGAAGGAAACGCGAGGAAGCTCTGGTTGCGGGATTATTTTCTGCCTCGGCGTAAGCGCGAGGCAGTATTTCTTCCGGGCGTGGCCCGGCATTTTCCCATTCTTCAAAAATACCTTCAGTGTCCAAAGCATTTGCGGGCGAGAGGAGTCGAGCCCATCCAGCCCACCGCAACGGATGAGGGCGACTGCTCCCGGTTCGTCAATATCGGTTCGTGACAGGAAGTCAACAAGAGAAGCGTATGGTTTTTCCCGTCTGTTTTTCAGGATGGAGTCGATGGTGTCTTGCTGGAGTCCCTTCACTTGCGAAAGTCCGATGCGGATGAACGCACCGTGTGTGGTGAATTCATCAAGACTGTGATTGACATGTGGTAGCAGGATGCCGATGCCCATGCGCCGCGCCTCTTCAACATATGCGCAAGTGTCGTAGAATCCGCCCCGGTTGGATAGCACCGCCGCCATGAACTCAGCTGGATAATGTGTTTTCAGCCAGGCACTGCGGTACGATACCATTGCAAACGATGCGCTATGCGCCTTGCAGAACGCATAACCCGCGAAGCTTTCGATCTGCCGCCAGATTTCAAGCGCGGTACCGGTTGGCACTCCGCTGTCGGCCGCGCCGGAGAGAAAGCGTCGACGGTATGTGTTGATGTTTTCCCAGTCGCGTTTTTTACTCATGCATTTACGCAGACTGTCGGCTTCGCCCAGGCTCATCCCGGCGATGATGTGAGCGACTTTAATCACATCCTCCTGGTAGATCATCACGCCAAAAGTGTCTTTGAGTATCGCTTCCATTTTCGGGTGCAGGTAAGTCACAGGTTCTTTGCCATTGTGGCGGTCGATAAAGGCTTTCATCATACCGCTGTCCGCGACGCCGGGTCGTATGATAGAACTGGCGGCGGTCAGCATGTCGAAGTCTCGCACTCCCAGTTTTAGCAGAAGGTTGCGCATCCCCGGCGACTCAATATAAAAACAGCCAACCGTATTTCCGCTCCATATCAGTTCGCGGGTTTTTTCATCCTGTGTCGAATCAATGCGATCAAAATCGATGCGTTCGCCGTTCTTCGTTTCAACGGCGGTCAATGTGTCCGCGAGCACGGCCAGTCCCTTTTGTGCCAGCAGGTCTATTTTTAGCAGTCCCATATCTTCGACCGGGTACATATCGTATTGCGTCACAACAAATCCTTTTGGCGTTTTCTGAAGTGGAATGCGGTCGGTGATGGGAAACGGGCTGATCACAATTCCGCCGCAGTGAACCGACACATGGCGCGGGAACCCTTCGATACGCTGAGCCAGAGCAACCATCGAACGATACGGCTCGTCTTCCAGCGGCAAGTCACGGCACTCGGGAATGGTTTCCCGGATTTCATCAAGCTGGGAAACTTCGGCAGAGTGCGGGAGCAGGGACGTGAAACGGTCGATTTCTCCTGCGGAGATGCCAATGGCTTTTCCCACTTCACGGAGCGCCGAACGGCCCCGGAAGTGAATGTGTGAAGAGATCAACGCCACATGGTCGCGACCATATTTTTCGAACACGTAATCCAATATTTCATCGCGCCGATTCCAGGGGAAGTCGATATCGATATCCGGGTAGTCGGTTCGTTCCGGATTCAAAAATCGCTCGAAGTAGAGGTCGTGCCGTATCGGGTCGACCTCGGTTATGTTGAGGGCGCGGCACACGAGGCTGTTGGCGGCGGAGCCCCGACCCACAGTCGGGATGTTGCGTGCGTGCGCTTCGCGAACGATATCCCGGACAATTAAAAAATAGGGAGCGAAATTCAGCTGGTTGATGATTCGTAATTCGTAGCGGAGCCGCCGCACCACCTCTGCCGGCACAGGGCCGGGGTAAAGCCGGGAGATTCCAGCACGGGCCAGTTTCCCAAGATAGGAAGAATGTGTTTCCCCGGCAGGTGACGCGAACGGGGGGAAGCTTACGGTGCCGATTGGGAGTGCAACATCGCATTGCTCAGCGATTGCGAGCGTATTGCGGATGGCATCGGGAACGTGCTGAAATAAACAGGTCATCTGTTCAGGTGATTTCATCCATCCATCCGGAGAAACAATTTCATCCGGCGGCACAGAATGGATGGTCGTATTCGTCCGGATCGCTGACAGGAGGAGATGAGTTTCCCGGTCTTTTGGCTGACAGAAAAAAACGCGGTTAGTGGCGACCACCGGCAGGTTTTTCTCACGGGCAAACCGCAAAATATGTCTGTCTGGTGAATACGCAAGCTCGGCATACAGGTTTTGACTGCCACGTTTCCGGGCGATGTGGTTCAGTAGACCCGGGTCCGGGCAAAGTACAATAACGTTGTCACTCAACGTTGCGAGCTGTTCAGCCAGGGAAAAGTCGGGGTCAAGCTGACGGGCGGTTATGGTACGGCAGATTTCACCAAATCCAGCGAGGTTTTTCGCTAGCACTCCTGCGCGGAGGGCGGACTCACCCAGAGGATGCAAGTTGAGCTTCGGTATCTCTCTCATTATTTCCTCAGAGCGTAGCCCTGTGAGTTCTGCGCCGAAGACGGGCCGGATACCCGCGCTCCGGGTCGCTCGATAAAATGCGACTGCGCCGTAGAGTCCGTTGGTATCCGTCAATGCCAGAGCGGAGCATCCCACATCAACTGTCGCACGAATGATATCTTCAATACGATTGGCTCCAGCGAGAAAAGAGTAGTTGCTGTGGCAATTCAGGTGTACAAACATAGGCGAATAAATAGCGAAAATATGAGGCAAAAAAAATGGCCTCAGTTGTTTTTACGGAAGTTAGCCAATCATACGTTAGAATCGGACAGGGGTCAAGCCGGGGGAGAAGTTTATGGGTTTAGGCGGGTTACTTAAGATGAAGAAATCCCCGCCAGGGTGCAAGAAAAAACTATTGACAACTCAATGGGCAGCCGATACATTGTTCGGGAAATCCAAAAGCTTCCTATATAATTCAATCCCTAAAACACCTAGAGAAGTTAACACGCCTCAGTGTCCTGCACTGATTCCATAATATTAAAGATATCCAGAAACTGCGAATCTACCCTCTTTAAAAAAGTCGAACGAAATAACCATCGCATAAAAATCTAAACCCAACCCAACTATCAACTCTCCACTAATAAAACCACACCCATGAATATTGAAGATTTAAAATCCAAGACCATTTCCGAACTCACTAACATTGCAAAAGAACTCAAAATTCAAGGGCACAGTGGACTGCGCAAGCAGGACCTGATCTTTAAGATTCTTGAAGCCAAGACCGAAAAAGACGGTTTGATGTTTGGGCAGGGGGTTTTGGAAATTTTACCTGACGGGTTTGGTTTTCTCCGTGCCCCGACTTACAACTATCTGCCGGGTCCGGATGACATTTATGTATCGCCATCGCAGATTCGAAAGTTCGATATGCGTACCGGGGACACGATTTCCGGGCAGATTCGTCCGCCGAAGGAAAGTGAACGGTATTTCGCCCTGCTCAAAGTCGAGGCCATTAACTTTGAGAATCCGGGAAAAACAAAAGATAAGATTCTGTTTGATAACCTGACCCCGCTTTACCCCGAAGAGCGTATTCGCCTGGAAACGCCGAATGGCAAGGATTACAGCGCGCGTATCATGGATCTGATGACGCCGATAGGGAAAGGACAGCGCGGGTTGATAGTGGCTCCGCCGAGAACCGGCAAAACCATGCTGTTGCAGTCGATCGCGAATAGCATCAGCACCAATTTCCCGGAAGTCGTTCTCATTGTTCTGTTGATTGACGAGCGGCCTGAAGAGGTGACGGACATGAGCCGTTCAGTGAAAGGCGAGGTCATCAGTTCCACCTTCGACGAACCGGCACAGAGACACGTTCAAGTTGCGGAAATGGTGATTGAGAAGGCAAAGAGGCTGGTCGAGCATAAGCGGGATGTTGTCATTCTGCTGGACAGTATCACGCGACTGGCCAGAGCCTACAATGCCATCGTGCCGCCAAGCGGCAAAGTCCTTTCAGGTGGTGTGGATTCCAATGCCCTGCAACGTCCCAAACGCTTTTTTGGCGCGGCCCGAAACCTTGAAGAGGGCGGTAGCCTGACCATCATTGCAACCGCACTGATCGATACCGGCAGTCGGATGGACGATGTTATTTTTGAAGAATTCAAAGGCACAGGTAACATGGAAATCGTTCTCGACAGGAAACTGGCCGAAAAACGAACCTTCCCGTCCATTGACATCAATAAGTCTGGAACGCGGAAAGAGGAACTCCTGCTACCCCCGGAAGATTTACAGAGAATATGGCTCCTGAGAAAAGTTTTGCTCCCTATGGGCATTCATGATACGATGGATCTCCTCCTGCAAAAGATGAAGGAAACAGAAACCAATTCAGAGTTTTTGTCAACTATGAACTCTTAGCGGGAGGGCCTGTGAGGTGGGTGTCCGGGCTATTTTGTGAAACCAATTTAGAGTTCTTGCCGACTATGAACTCATAACGAGAGAGACTATGAAAGCAGATATTCATCCAGATTACTTTGAAACCAGTGTACGGTGTGCCTGTGGGAATGAGGTTCAGGTTCACTCTACCGTGAAAGATATTCATATCGATATTTGTTCACAATGTCACCCGTTTTATACCGGGAAACAGAAACTTATCGATACTGCGGGACGTATTGAAAAATTCAATCGCAAATACGGCAAGACCAAGGCTCCAGTAGCAAAAGAAAAAGCCGCCGCACCCGAATAGCTTCCCTCCCCGCCCACTCCGGGCTTTTCGATGAGCTTGTCATTTCCGGTAAGCTCTTACGATCCAAAGAAGACTAACTCTCTAAAACCACCACCCTCTTATGTTTGCCAAACTGGAAGAAGTCGAAAAAAGATATGACTTTTTGAACGAACGGATGAGTGACCCTGAGGTCATCGCCAGGCAGTCAGAGTTCCAGCAATACGCCCGCGAGCAATCTGAATTGACTCCGGTTGTCGGCGAGTTTCGCAGTTACAAAAAATTTCAGCATGAACTGGAAGGCAACGAAAAAATCCTGGAAGAAGAAACAGACGAAGAAATTCTGGCTATGGCGAAGGAGGAGGTTGCTGAATTAAAAAAACAGATGGCTGAGTCGGAGGAGCGGATCAAAATAATGCTCTTGCCAAAAGATTCCCGCGATGAACGCAGTGTCATCATGGAAATTCGTGCCGGGACAGGGGGGGACGAAGCATCGCTGTTCGCCGCCGACCTGTTTCGTATGTACTCTCGTTATGCAGAGTCTAAAAAATGGGAAACAGAAATTCTGAGTCAGAACGAAACGGGCAAAGGTGGATTCAAAGAAGTCATCCTCAATATTCAGGGCAAGGGAGTTTACAGCAAATTAAAATATGAAGGTGGAACTCATCGGGTGCAACGGGTTCCAGAAACAGAAAGCCAGGGAAGGGTGCACACCTCGGCGGTCACGGTGGCCATTATGCCGCAAGTGGATGAGGTAGATATCAGTATCAACCCGAATGATCTTAAGGTCGATGTTTTTCGCTCCTCAGGTCCAGGTGGCCAAAGTGTCAATACCACCGATTCAGCGGTGCGCATCAACCATGTGCCAAGCGGTTTGGTCGTTACTTGTCAGGATGAAAAGTCACAACATAAAAACAGAGACAAAGCGATGAAAGTTCTTCGCGCTCGTCTGTATGATCTTGAGCAAAGCAAGCAACAGGATGAGCTGGCTCGTGAGCGAAAAGAACAAGTCGGGTCGGGGGACCGCAGTGGACGAATTCGAACCTACAATTTTCCTCAGGAGCGAATCACGGATCACCGCATAGGACTCACTCTGCATAAACTCACCCTGATGCTTCAGGGCGACCTGACCGAAATGATTGATGCACTCATAGTTCATTATCAGGCAGAAGTTCTTAAGAAAAGCAACTGACCACCCAGAACAACCAATACAGCAGAGGAGCCAGCCATGAAAGCTTTTCTCGAATGGTCGATAGATCGTTTGACTCAAGCGGGGGTCGATTCGCCACGAATGGAGGCTGAAGTGCTTCTGGCTGGAGCTTTGGGATTTGGTCGCGAAGAAATTTACCGTAGGCCGGAGCGAATTCTCAATGAATATGAAAAATCTGTTTCGCGCAATTTTGTGGGCCGTCGTGTGCGGCAGGAACCGGTAGCACATATTCTTGGACACCGGGAGTTCTGGTCTCTCGATTTTAAAATCACACCAGACGTTCTCATTCCCCGCCCGGAAACAGAAACCCTGATCGAAACCCTGCTGAAGTTGCAAGCTAAGTTGAACGCCGAAGCTTCGACAGGTCAAGTAAGGCGTTTGCTGGACATAGGAACCGGATCAGGTATCATTGCTGTGGTAGCGGCAAGGGAAATTACCGATTGCCGGGTGACGGCGACTGACCTTTCACCGGACGCACTGGTCGTGGCTAGAGAAAATGCTGATACGCATGATGTGTCCGATCAAATCAATTTTATACAGGGCGACCTGTTTGCCGAGGTTCCTGAAACGCTTTATGATTTTATTGTATCGAATCCGCCCTATATAGAAACCAAACGCCTGCCTGACCTCATGCCGGATGTGCGCAACTTCGAACCAACTGCCGCGCTTGATGGGGGTGTGGATGGATTGGATTTTTACAGGCGTATAATTTCCAAGGCATCGGATTATCTCAAAGAGGGAGGTGGGCTGGTTTTTGAAATCGGTGAAACCCAGGCCGAAGCGGTGAGCCGTTTGCTTTGCGCTGAAGATAAATATGAAACCGTAAATGTGACAAAGGACTATAGCGGGTATGACCGCGTTGTGTCCGCAAGGAAACGAACGAATGGATAAGATTATTATAGAAGGAAGCCAACGTCTCAAGGGTGAGTTGGAAATCAGCGGCGCTAAGAATGCGGTCCTGCCCGTCATGACGGCAATGATTCTTACCTCCGGTTTGAATAAAATCAGCGGAGTTCCCCGTGTTCGCGATGTGACTACCATGCTTCATTTGCTCAACGACCTTGGCGGTCGTACAGAAGAATTTGAAGAGGACCGCATCTCTCTCGATACGACAGATATAAACAATTACGAAGCGCCTTATGACCTTGTGTCTACCATGCGTGCGTCCTGCCTCGTGTTGGGTCCGCTTCTCACACGATTGGGCAAAGCCAAAGTTTCGCTTCCAGGAGGATGCGCCATAGGCGCGCGGCCTCTGGATCTTCATATAAGAGGGTTGGAAGCGATGGGGGCAGAGATCAAGCTTGAGAAGGGTTATATTTATGGCAGTGTGGAACGCCTTCAGGGGACAAGATATTATTTTGATACTGTTTCTGTCACTGGCACTGCCAACCTGATGATGGCCGCGACCCTGGCCGAGGGCGAGACGGTTCTGGAAAATGTTGCTAAGGAACCCGAGGTGGTATTTCTTGCTGATGTTCTAAACAAGTGTGGAGCAAAGATTGAAGGTCAGGGTACAGATATCATGGTTATACAGGGAGTTTCGGCACTGAAACCGATTGAATGCCGAATTTTTCCGGACAGAATCGAAACAGGTACTTACATGATCGCTTCCGCAATCACGGGAGGTGATGTTAATATTATTAACTGTATACCGTCTCAGGTTGAAACTTTGACTCTTAAGCTTCGGCAGGCAGGGGTTATTGTAGAAGAGGCCGCGACAAGCATCCGTGTGATTGGCGATGGACCGTTCAACGGGGTCAATTTAAAGACCCAACCTCACCCCGGATTCGCGACCGACCTGCAGGCCCAGTTCATGGCTCTAATGACACTGGCGCGGGGACAGAGTATTATTTTGGAAACCGTATTTGAAAACAGGTTCATGCACGCGGCGGAACTCAACCGGATGGGGGCGAACATAACCGTTCAGGGACACACAGCTGTTGTGAGCGGAGTCAAACGATTGAGCGGAGCGCCTCTGATGGCAACAGACTTGCGGGCAAGCGCCTCACTTGTGTTGGCGGCGCTGGCGGCCGAAGGAGAGTCCATCATCTCCCGTGTTTATCATATTGATCGCGGATACTTTGGCATGGAAAAAAAACTTTCACGGTTAGGCGCTAAAATCCGCCGTAAAAAATAAAAGAAATTATCCCAGAGAAAACCACCCCTGAACCTGAGGGCCATGGAAGATAACACCAAACTATCGCTGGACGAAGAAGAGATCTATCATATCGCGCTGTGGATGCCCAACTGGATCGGCGATGTTATTTTATCCCTTCCTGCGTTACAAAGCTTGCGCACACGTTTTCCCGGCACCCGAATCACCGCTATCGTCAGAGCTCCGTCTGACGAGTTGTTGTCGGGTTGCCCGGCGGTGGACAGTGTCATCCAGTTTCCCAGAAAGAAGGGAGATGGATATGTCAAGCAGTGTAATTACGCACGCGGACTGAGGAAATATCGCTTTGACCTGGGAATTATTTTTCCCAATTCACTGCACAGCGCCATGATGATGAAGCTCGCAGGGGCCAGGTTTCGTGTGGGCTATTCAACTGACGCACGCTGGCCTTTTCTCACCCATGCTTTGCCCGTCACCAAGAAGGAAAGAAAAACCTCATACCGCGTCAATTATTTTCATAATATACTTTCGCCGTTGAACCCGGACCCTGTATCCAGTCATTATGACCCCATGTGGAAGCAGGAGGACGGGGTAGATACAGAGGAGACCTTGTTTAAAGTGGGGGTGGATAATAATGGCTTTTTGGTAACCCTTCATCCAGGAACCTCCAAACCTGAACGCGCCTGGCATGTAGAACGATTTGGCATACTTTGCCAGAAACTCATCAAACAGCATCGTATGAAGATCGTCCTTCTCGGCACTCAGAAGGAGAGGCCATTGCTTAAAAAGATCAGCGAGTTTTGTCCCGCAGGGATGACAACCATAGTTCCAGAACTCAATCTTCACGAAATCACTCAACTGATAGCTGTGAGTAGGCTGTTCATTGGTAATGACAGCGGGATGATGCATCTGGCATCGCTCGTGGGAACTCCGGTGGTCGGTATATTTGGTCCGGGGCATCCAGAAACGACAGGGCCTTTTCTCGCTTCCGAGAAACATGAAACGGTCACCCGCAATTATCCCTGTTCGCCCTGTCGTCAACGATTTTTCAATGAGTGCAAACCCTCGCCTCATCACAAACCCTATTGCCTGGAAGATATCAGCGTAAAAGATGTTTCCGAGGCAGTCGAACGCATCGTCAAGCGCTTGCAATTGCGATAACAAAGGTTTCCTTCCCGTTGACTAATGAGAACAGCTGAGTCAAAATGACGCTTCAAGATGCCTTCGGTATCGGATTAAGGCTTTATTGAACTAAAAATCATTTATCCTTCCTGAAAAATATTAAAAATTTTTTTACAGAATGTTTGCGTTCAAACCTTATTGGACCTATTTTAATCCTGAAAGTTTCGATCAATAGAGGTGAGTTTATGTCTTATTGCCCAGAGTGTAAGGGGGAGTTTCGCTCAGAGATGACGACCTGTCCGGAATGCGAGGTGACTCTTCAGGAAAAGCTGGCTGATGATCCGGTTAAAGAGGAAACTCTTGGAGTTGCGTTGACGGTGACTCAGGAGGAGAATGCTTATATCATTCGCGGTTTTCTGGAGAATGAGGGCATACCCTGTCAGTTGGAGAACGTTTCATTTCATGCGGGTCCTGCGCCTGTGGGAGAGTTGACGAAGGTACGGTTGTGGACTAAAAAAGAAGATGTCGAATTTGTTCGCCGTTTGGTTGAGGATCACGAAATTTTTGCCACGTGTTCTAACTGCGGACATGTTGCTTCGGCTGAGGACACGACCTGTGATTTTTGCGGTGGAGAGTTTGATTAGGCGCTGGTACTTCCTGTTCCAATTCCAATCGTTCCGTTAGCTGAAGAAGCGAAAGCGGAAGATGAACCAGAGCGCAGCGACACCGTCTTTCCAGTTGATTTTTTTCCTTCCGAGTAGTCCCTGCCGCTGTATGAAACGGGAACTTCATAAATGTGAAGTTTGTTGCGTGCGATTTTGCTTGTGAATTCAGGTTCAAAACCAAAGCGGTTGCATTTAAGGGTAATAGAATCGAGGACGCTTCTTTTAAAAACCTTATAGCCGGTTTCCATGTCTGACAGGTTCAAATTGGTGGACATATTGGACAAGGTGGTCAGGAGCACATTGCCCAGGTAATGCCAGAAAAAAAGTACGCGATGCGGCCCTCCTAGAAAACGCGAACCATAGACGACATCGGCACGGCCATCAAGTATGGGTTCCAAAAGTGCAGGATAATCTTTGGGGTCATACTCCAGGTCAGCGTCCTGAATGATTATGATATCGCCTTTTGCTTTGGCGAATCCCGCACGCAGGGCCGCTCCCTTTCCCTTGTTTCCAGGTTGGTAGACGACTGTATATCCTTCCCGTTCTTCATATTCTTTGAGAAGGTTTCGGGTGCCATCGGTCGAGCCGTCATCAATGATTATGATTTCTTTTTCCATATCCATTGCTTTCACGCGACGGATGACTTCGCAAAGTGTTCTCTTTTCGTTATAAACTGGAATAACGATGGACAGTTTCACGGTGGGCTGAACTCTAGAAAAGGGTGTAGATAAATGGCGCTACAGCACTTCCCTCTGTCATGACAATGAGCAAGCCCATCATTAGAAGAAGGAACACGATTGGACCCAGCCACCATTTCTTGCGGGTCTTTAGAAAATCCCAGAACTCGGAAAGTATGGAAATTTTATTCTCTTGCTTGATGGGATTTTTCACTGAATCTCCTGTGTATATCGCTGTGGATTTTACATTATTGAGAGTCTAAAGTCCATTGCCTGCAATAGGGTTCACAGGCCACGCCCTGGCGGGGGTTGGCAGTTATTTAAAGGAAACCTGATCCTCTTGGTTGAATATGTTGCGGAATAGCAATGGAATTTTCAAAGGGTCAGGTAGATTCTTTGAAAGTGTACTTACCGCGAACGAAATCGACAACAATTTTTGTTCCCAACGCAAGTTCACCAGATATTATTTTTAATGAGATCGTGTTTTCTATCTGGTCTTCGATCAGGCGTTTGAGCGGACGCGCCCCGTAAATTTCACTGAATCCGTCTTTAGCGAGGCGATCTTTGGCTTTGTTGGAAAATTCTATGCTCAGGTTTTTTTCTTCGAGACGATTGTTGAGGTTATTGGTCATCAGGTCGACTATCTGGCGTAGTTCTTCCGGAGTTAGGTGATGAAAGACGATGAGGTCATCAAGTCGGTTAAGAAATTCAGGTTTGAAAAATTTCTTTGATTCACTCAGGACCAAATCTCTTGTTTTGCTGTAATCTGTTGTCATTTTATCTGATGAAAATCCAATGGCTGTATTTTTTTCCGAGATGGATTTCGATCCGATATTGGATGTGCCTATGATGATGGCATTTTTGAAGCTCGTTACTCGCCCGTGCGCATCTGTCAATCGTCCATCGTCAAGTAGCTGAAG
>Ga0208639_1000108_pt1 | contig 62641 bp, 51 predicted proteins | sample ETNtaG_33_FD_185772 | JGI IMG/M metagenome (GOLD analysis project Ga0208639, IMG submission 185772) | Marine microbial and viral communities from oxygen minimum zone, Eastern Pacific Ocean - ETNP201310SV76 (SPAdes) (version 2) | ecosystem: Environmental > Aquatic > Marine > Oceanic ...
CATGCATCATCGTCTCTGCATCTGTATTCATAAGAGGCGACCAGCTCTCGCTCCCCGCTCCAGTTTCGTCATTACCACGGCATAATTCATTGAATTGAGTTGCGGCTCGACCAAAACCACCCAGCAAGCGATGATTGAATTTAGATAAGTCCTTATGCACCAGAAGAACACCCACAGCCGCAGACGCTATAGTGAGTGAAGCAAAGGAAGATTTAATGTCATTTCGTGTTAGATCAGATCGGTTTAATAAATTTTCTATAGTGGTATACACCAAGGGACCGCCGTTTTCACCAGCAACGATCAAACCGGCACGAATCTGACCCAACTCAATCATATTGGCAATGTGTACCATGCCATTAAGTACCCCCAGACAGGCGTTTGAAATATCGAAAGTAAGAGTGTCCGGTTGAAGATTCAGATTATGATGAACCAATGATGCGGTGGCAGGTTCAAGAAAGTCGCGACAAACAGATGCGTTGATGAGACACCCAATTTCCTTCCTGTCAATCCCCGACGACTGAACAGCTTTCTCTCCAGCTTTTGAGGCAACCTGACTCGGGAAAACGCCTTTATCCCAGAATCTCCGCTCTTTAATACCGCTCATCATTTCGAGTCTGCCGTATGGCAGTTTCAATCGATCATAAATCGGTGCCAGTCGTTGCTCCAGATCATCAGAAGTAACCACATTCTCAGGAAGATGACAGGCCAGACCCTCAATATATACATTTTTATAATGCACCGATCTGAAATCTCCTTAATAAAAGAATAATTCACTTTTCATTATCATCAATGACCTGCATTTTGTAGTATTTCTGGTAGAGCCCGCAATTCGCCAGAAGCTGTTCATGGGTTCCTAATTCAATGATCTCACCCTTATCCAATACAATAATGGAGTGTGCGTGCTTGATAGTTGACAAACGGTGAGCGATCACAAAAGTCGTACGATGCTCCATTAAATTATGCAAGGCATTCTGCACCAGTTTTTCTGATTCAGAATCCAACGCCGAGGTCGCCTCATCAAGAACAAGGATGGGGGCGTTGCGAAGGATAGCTCTGGCAATGGCAATACGCTGTCGTTGGCCTCCAGAGAGTTTAACGCCACGCTCGCCAATGACTGTATCGTATCCTTCATCAAGATTTTCGACAAAATAATCAACATGAGCCGCCTTCGCCGCCCGCATGATATCCTCCTCTGACGCATCAGGTTTTCCATAAGCGATATTTTGCCGGATCGTATCATTAAAAAGAAATGTTTCCTGAGTTACCAGCGCAATGTTGTTTCTAACAGAACTCAATGTATACTCGGCAAGATCAATTCCATCGACAAGAATTTTTCCGAAAGACGGGTCGTGAAATCGAAATAAAAGGTCAACCAGAGTAGTTTTCCCCGCGCCACTCATGCCCACAATAGCAAGTATTCTGCCTTTCTCAACGGTAACATTAATATCATTAAGAACCTTGGCATTTCTGGAAGGATACTTAAACGAAATATTTTTGAATTCAACGGATTTTTTGAAATCGGAAAGCTCCAGAGTTCCCTCCTTGATCTTTTCCTCCTCCATGTCAAAAATAGAGAAAACCCTTTCTGCGCCTGCCAAAGATGACTGTATATTCGTATAAATTTTAAAGAGGAGACGAAGCGGCGTATACATCATAAACAGACCGACAATGAATGCGATGAAAGTTCCCTGACTCACCTGATCGGTCAAAACCTGATACCCGCCATACCAGAGAATCACCGATGCGCTTATCACACCAAATAATTCTAAAAAGGGTGAAGTGATTTCTACATATTTGACGTTCTTCTTCATTACCTTTAGAAATTCATCGCTAAAACTATTGAACTTTTTTTCTTCCACCGACTCCATCGCAAAGGCCCGCACCACTTTAACACCCGCAAAGGACTCAAGAATGGTTGAATTGAGGTGGCCTAGAATTTCCTGCCCTTTATGGCCCAGTTTTTTTAGTTTACGGGCAATATTTCCGATGGGCAAAATCATAACTGGAAAAACGATAATCGATATAATTGCCCAATCCCATTTAAGATAAAATATCCAACATAACAGTGCGATTAAAGTAATGGAGTTTTGAATCAACTCCTTTAGCAGTCGAGTGATCGTTGATTGCATGATGCTGACATCATTCATGATTCTCGACATCAATTGACCGGTTTCATTATCTTCAAAAAAGGCAAACGGAAGCCTGTGTATATGAGCAAATAACTGTTCTCTGACGCGGACCACCAATTCCCATGAAATTCCAAATATGATTATATTTTGCGCATAGCTCAGCCCGGCTTTTAGGGCGTACAAAAAAACAAGGGCCAGGGGAATGACCTTGAGCATGAAAAAATCTTTTTCAACAAAGATATCATCAAAGGTTTTCTGAATCAGCGGAACAGGAGAACTCGCAATCACCCCGACAATCACAGAAAACAGAATCGCCAGGGCAAGTTGCTTTTTATAAGGTATTAAAAACCGGAAAAGTCTTTTATAAAGTTGGATAGTCATTAATAGTGGGTGGAGTGCTCCGGGGAAACTCTGGGCTATGTAGAAAAAAAGCCCCCAGACATTGACTCTAGATCAACGCCACAGGGGCTCTTTAGATTCGTATTAGTATGCACCATCTTCGAGTGAACCGCTGGATAAAATTCCTGCTGCTCAGTTCAGGTCGGGAGTATGCGCGTCAGGCATCCACCTTTTTCGGCAGGAAATCTTCCAAAATGGCTCCGTTGGCAATAGCTTCTTCCATCATCTTAACGGAATCACGAATACCATCTTCACAAACCTGTAAAGTAATTTCCTTGATGTTATGAGATTCGGCATATGATAAGACCCGTTTTTTAGTATTTTCCCGCATGAATCCGGCGGGAACCAGTTCCAAACGTTCAATTGCCTTGGCCGACCAAGTGTAATCTGTTTGTTCCGGCGCATCATCCATGTAACCATTGAGAGCTTCATTTTTATCATTTTCCTGTACAATCTTATCGTTCAGTACCTGATTCAAAAATGAGGCTGAAATAGTTTCAATTTTCTGAATACGTGCATTCTTCTCTACCCTGGCTTGCGCTCTTCTGCGAACATGTCCATCCGGATATTCCTCGAGCCTGTCCAGAGCATCCTGAGTCCACTGAACAGTGATATCGTCAAAGGTGGTGACTTTCTGGATACTATCCTTTTCCTTTTCGTCCGGCTTGAATCCTTCTTTCCAGACTGGAGTCAGACTCTCACCCTCGGCCCCGCAAACAAAACATTTAATAACATCCGGTTCCATGAAGGTATGGCAGTGTTTGCACTGAAAAGTCACGTTGGCCACCTGAGCGCCATTAGAGTTACGTCCATCTTCGGTCGCGACAACATTCTCTTCAGCCATTTCAACTTTGCCCTCATCACCGTTATCGTAGGAGCTGGGGGCTTCACTCATCTCCGCATTTTCACTCTCACCAGCGTGGGCCTGCATCATCTCGTCCTTATAGGTTTTGAGACCCTCTTCGGTGTTGAGGTCGACACCCTCATCTTTAATTTTTTCGCCAATTTGCCGCATGGCCTGCATAGCTCCCGCTGGCAGAATTTTCTCCACCGCTTCGGTGATGACACTTGATGTGATCATGCTGTGGCCCCGCTCCAACGCATAACGAAGGATCGCTGACGTTGCCATGGGACGAACAAATCCTGGAATCTTCTGCAACCGCTCCCTTCCTTCAGCAGTCCACTCGATACTTTCTTCTGCCTGCATATCAATCGAGGGCTTGAAGGTGCGACTCGACAAAAGCACGTTGCACGGCACCATTCGCATGAGGTTTTCAGCATTCCCCCCAATGTCCATCTCGGGACCACTGTGTACTCCGATACGCCCAAGAATCAGGAGATATGGATTCTCTTCCCGAGCATATTGGAGCACTTTCTCAAAAACCTTGCCGTCCAGCAAACGAATGGTACATTCCATCCCTTCTTCTTCAACAATTTTGCGTGAAACTTCGAGATGTGCCTGATAAATCTTTGCCAGCCCTTTATCAATAATATCTTCATGCAGTTTTTCCTGCTGTTCAAACTTGAACACTTTAGACGCTTCTCTGGAAAGCACCCCGGTAAGGCTGTTGAACATCGCATAATGAAAGTACGGGTCGAAAGTGGAAATGATCTCCAAAGGCTTGTTCAATTTTCTGGCCAACTCAATACCTGTTTTTAATCCGCCAAAAGACTGACCACTCCCATCGACAGACACAACAATTTTACCACTGGAAGAACGCTCGCCATGAAGTTCGGGGATGTATTTAACCAGCAAGGTGTCTGTCTGAGTTCGCCTTACAACCCGCTCGGCGACAGTTCCTATCAAACTGTCCTTGATGGCACCCAATCCTAATGCCCCCATGACTACCAAATCGTACTTCGATTCTTTAATATCGCAGACCAATTCTGTGTAGTTTCGTCCTTCAAGTGACTTACCTTCAAAGGGAATATTAAGTTGCTTACACTTATCTTTGGGAACATCCAGGTATGAATCGGTGATGACCTCCATCCCTTTAGTGATAAGTTGATCATGAATACTGCGCTGTTTTTCCAACTCGGTTTCATCCTGATACTCTTCGGGTAAACCGCTTTCCATCTGGCGGAAGCGAACATCGTGCATTTTGGCCGCATAAACATGGCTGGCGACAATGCGAGATCCAAATTTTTGAGCCAACTCCAAGCCCATATCTATACAAACGTTGGAATAGTCGGAGTTATCGACTGGCAAATAAATAGAGTCAAACATGATTCAACCTCTTTCTTATTAAACTGCCAAAAGGCAAAAGGTAATTGTGGAATTAATTCAATTAAGAAAACTGGGAATTATACGTTATAAGGCTACAGCAATAAACACGAACCCACAGCTTACTCATAACCATTAAAAATTTTAACAAATTCTATAGCCCTGTCAATATAAAAGGGATACCCAATAAGCCAACAATCTCCATAACTTATGGTCTCAGAGTGATGTCTGAATTCCGAAAGGTCTCAACACCAGAGTGCCTGCCAGATTTACAAACAATTAAAAAAAAGCAACTCAGTAAATCTGTCTAAGCCAAGGGAAAACAGCTCGAAATGACATCACAGAACAGCAACCAACCCATTGATTATAGAGGCTTTATTGCCATTATCAAGATACTGCAAAAATTTTTCACCTGAAATCATTTTTTTAGCTAAAATGGCGATGGTGAGTCTGCCTCATGCAAAACGGCAAAATGCCGCACATACAATTATTACAATTAGCAAGAAAGCACTGCCGTTACAAAATAATTAAAATTTGTAATCATCGGCCGTCTCTCACCTCCCTAAGAGAGAGGGGAAATGGTCGTCCATAGATCAAGCAAAAGGAGAACACAGCATGCTATTTACCAGTCAGGAGGAGTTAATCCAGCATATAAAAGGGATTGCCCGCCTGGATAACGGAGGAATAAAGATTGAAAATCCTGATAAATTTATATCCAGATTGACAGACGACCTTGTAAAAAATTCAGTGTTGAATGGGTCTGGCGAAATCCGCGGCCTATCCCGTTTTATCATCAAGTCAGCCGCACTTGAAATGGGAATTGTTTCATCTTCCATCCAAGAATTGTACGACGCCCGTGGACGGGGCGAGTGTAGCGGATTTACTGTTCCCGCTATAAATATCCGTGGCATGTCTTATGAGCTCAGCCGTTCAATTTTCAAAACAGCCCAAAAGTTGAACTCCGGTCCATTCATATTCGAAATAGCCAAATCTGAAATAGGTTACACCTTTCAACAACCGCATGAACTGGTGCCTGTAATTCTGGGAGCGGCTATCCGTGAAAATCATACAGGCCCTGTCTTCATTCAAGGAGACCACTTTCAGGTGAATGCCAAAAATTTCGCCACTGACAGGGAGAAGGAAATAACTGGACTTAAAAACCTCATACGCAAGGGTATAGAAGCAGGATTTTACAACATCGACATTGACACATCCACTCTGGTGGATTTAAGTAAACCCACTGTAACCGAGCAACAGCGCGCCAATTTTGAAGTAGGCGTCGAATTGACAAAATATATCCGCGAGTTGGAGCCGCAAGGAATAACAATATCAGTTGGCGGGGAAATTGGAGAGGTCGGAAAAGAAAACAGCAACGAAAACGAATTAAGAGCCTATCTGGATAATTTCAACGAGTGTCTCGATAAAACACTAAAAGGTGCACGAAGCATCAGCAAAATTTCTATCCAAACAGGAACTTCCCACGGCGGAGTGCCCGGCCCGGATGGAAAAGTAGTTCAAGTCAGTATGGATTTTGAATGCCTTGAAAGCCTGTCACGAATATCGCGTGAAGATTACGGACTAGCCGGAGCAGTGCAACACGGGGCATCCACCCTGCCCCGCGAATTATTTAATAAATTTCCAGAACTTGAAACGGCTGAAATTCACCTGGCTACCGAATTCCAGAATATGATCTACGATCACGACCGATTCCCCGCTGATTTTAAGGATAAAATATATACTCATCTGCGGGAGAAGTTTGCCTCAGAAAAAAAAGATGCCGACACCGATGAACAGTTTATTTACAAAACAAGAAAAAAAGGGTTTGGTGAATTCAAATCAGAATTCTGGAATCTTCCTGAGAACATCAAATCTGAAATTAGCAAAGAACTGGAAAACAAGTTTGAATTTTTATTCAAACAGTTAAAAGTAGAAAACACAATGGATATCATAGAGAAAACGATCAAGCCGGTAAAAATCCCCCCCAACCTTGACAATGAGATTGCCGCCGCCTGATTTTTTCGACTACACATACCCTCCATGCGCTGAGTCATACAATACTAACAATAATCCTCGCGCCAACAGCAAGCCAGAATAGTTCTTGGGATAACAGGCTTATAAAATAAACCTATCCCAACCAAACGCGAACATCCCGTTCCGAATCTTTCACAGTAAACATGGTTTGTGGAAGAAATCCGCTTTTACTAACCTTACTCTGTATAGTCTTTAAATCGATATTTTGTTTTTTTATGGTTTCCATGACCGGGGGATCAATAACATCCTCAAGACACTCCGCTACCCTGGCTGGCATGGTGAGGCTTATTTTATTGCCATTGGATTTGATGACATAAATTTTGAGATACTCTGCCATCCCGTCAAAACCGAGCACAGCTCCCTGAGTGGGTGGCGTATCCGGAAGCTCAATGGCGCTGGCTGAGGCATAAATATCAGAACACTCTCTATCCATTATGAATTGCCATGGCAAAGTAACATCTAATCGTCCCAGCATTGATACCAATCCATGAATGGTTCGCATCAAGAAGATCAACTCAGGGGGGGCGGCAGAACGAAACCACCATTTTAATTCACCCACAATTTGATCAAACCTTAAACTCAGGTTCCAGTCGTTAATATGATACGGCGCCTCAATTAAAAAAGGCTCAAATAAAACCGAGAGCAATGCTGGAAGTGTTGGTCGCAAGTCCTCAAGCTTTTCCTGATCAAATCCTATGGCGACAAGACAGGCAACAGGATCGACAGCTTCATTATTGCGCAAAGCTAAAATTATCCGGATCAACCCCAATCGTATCTCATCACTGATTATCAAAATACTCCCAAAGTCATAAACTATCAGGGAAAATTTATCTCTGCCCTCCTGACGAAACGCAAAATTGCCTGGATTAGGGTCTGAATGAACATAACCGTGTTTGAACAACATCACTAAATAATGCTTCAATAAGGCTCGACCCATCGCATGCCTCTGTGGCGGGCCCATCGAAACAGCCTTATCCAGAGAGTGGCCCTCCTCCCTGCTTTGAACCAAAACCGTAGAACGACACAAATCTAAATAAATTTCAGGAATGGTGAGGTCGTGAACAGGTATTGCCAGGTCGAAATAACGTTTTTGCTGGTCTGCCTCAATCAGGTAATTGAGTTCCCTGGCAAAACTATCCCAGAAAGCGTCTCTATATCCCCCAAGATCAAACCCCCATTTAGCGACAGGCCCAACCTTGGGCAACCACCCTATCAATTCCAACTCTGTCTCAACCAAATTTCCAATATCTGGATATTGGACTTTTACAGCAACAGAATTGCCATTCTTGAGTTTTCCAAAGTGAACCTGCCCCAGGGAAGCAGACTTTCCATTTTCATCCAGCGAGTTGAAAACAGAGTCCCATGACTTTCCATAGGCCCTTGATATTTGCTCCAGTACTTCTTCATAAGGCATGGAAGGAACTGAATCATTCAGCTTTTGACGCAGGTCAGTATCTTCATCATTCATGGTCATCATCTGACCAACTTTGGTGGGAAGCCCGCGCGATTGCCCCAACATCTCAACCAGATAGTGATGGGCCCAGAATTTTTTATCCTCATCACTCGCATTGCGCAACTTATGCACCGCTTTACCCACCTTAGCGAGGTTCAAGCCTCTTTTCAAAAGGGACATAAAATTCACAATATAGCTCTAGTTACCTATTTTATTTTAATGAGGTGCGATTTTTAAACTGGTCTACCTCTGAAATTACTCCCGAAGGAACGGGGTCTTTATTAGAAGCAGATTGAATCAACACAGAAAGACGCGGCGTTTGAGAATCAAGCAATATTCTGAAACCGGTAGCCAACACCTCTTCCTTCGTTACTTTTTTAACTGCATCGATAACTTTCTGTTTATAAGAAAAATCTTCGTTTTCCTCTGTGACCGAATAATAAAGGTCACTCAAAACTTCTGCGATACTGTCACCTTTCTTTTCCAGAGACACGATCAAAGCATCTCGATGATGCTCGAACTCTTCTTCAGTCAAATTGGAAAACAGAGTACCAAGCCCAGACAACCATGTATCAACGCGTTTTTTCAACTCAAACGGTCCGTACTCCCCAGATTGAATAAGAAACTTCATGAACAATCTATCTTCGATACGTTGCTTGAAGCTAAAAACGATATATCCTAATTGCTGGTTGGTACGCATTTGAGTATAAAAATCACTCTCCACAATAGAAGCAATCAACGATGTTATTGCCTGACGCTCAATATTGTTTTCTCCAACCTGGAAAGCGTAGGTCAAAGAACTGTTATTATCCTTTACCTGCCGGGAGAAAAGTATTTTCTCTCCTTCCTCAAGAACCGTCACTTCCTGCTTAAATCTCTCACCTTGAGGCAAAGGCTTACTCTCAATATCTTTCAATAGAATACGAACACTTTCACGAACATTCTCATCAGTCCAGTTTCCATGTCCCATACCGGTGATATAAACTCGTGAGTAAAGAATTTTTGCAAAATCTTTCACCTGCTCAAGCGTTAAAGGCTTCAGCGCCTCCAATTGTTCGTCTTCACTGTATTGTTTTGCCAGCCAAAGTTGCCGCCCATAATATCCGCCACGGGCATAGGCTTGCGATAATTTTCCATTTTGCAGGCCACGAATCATCGCCTCCTTAAGGTTTTCAAATTTCTCAGAGCTGATATTGACATCCCGCAAACTACCACTTACCAGACGTAAAAGATCGGAAATGCGCTTAGAATAACCGCCAATACTGAGTACCATTCCCTTCTTCTCAATCCCAAGTGAGTATGAAAGCCCGGCCAATTTAATAGGATAAACAATTTCATTTAACCCCTCATTGAGTGCGGCGTCATACAATTTTGCCAACATGGTATGCCGTACGGTGTCATAAACAAGCGGTGTCTCTATACGAAGCTGAAAAAATGCTTTAGGTTGCTTAAACTTATTGTCAAACTTGAACCAGACTTTCCCCATGTCATCATCCCAGACAAGATGCGGATCTTCCTCAACCTGTTTGAGATCATGCGGAATGAAATCGTTCTTTGCCGGATAAGATATACCTTTAACTACGGGTGGGTTTTTTAAACGCTGAAATGATTCACCCGAAATTTCGGTCAGCGAGTATTCGGTGCCGTAATATTTTTCAGTCTTGTCTGTTTTGGCAGAGTTATGTTGCATGATGACAAGCGCATTTTCAGGTGTAAGCGTATCAATCAGAGTTCGGCAGACAACAGGATCAAATTTTTTAAACAAAAAGGGAAGTGTTTCAACATCCTCAAGTTTATAGTCATGCATCAAACCAGACCGTGACGCAACGAACCCACCCCCTTCATCCGGGTCCTTATACTTAAAGTCAATTTCGGCCATCGTGGCTTCTTCATCGAAAGTATATTTATGGACTCCTTCTTCTTTAAGCAATCGAATATAAGCAAAAAGCAATTCAAGGACGCGTTCATATTCAACAAGACCTTTTTGCGTTAAAGAAATTGTAACATTAAAAGAATTGATACTGGGGTGGCTGTAGCCTCCTCCAGCGCTTAACCCCAGCGCCAAACCCTCTTCCTTTAACTTGGACAATAAAGATCCCTGCCCTTCGTAACCAATAACAGAGCCAACCAGCGTGGCAGGTTTACTTGCCAGATGCTCCTTGAGGTGTATGGTTGGGAACTCAATACTGAGGGAACGAACATCCTTGATAGTTTTTATTTTTAGCAATCGGTATTTATGGGCAAGAGGATCACGATAATCGGGGTCGATGTCAGGCAGTCTAACAGCACGGTCTGGTATAACACCGAAGTATTCACGCGCCAGCATCGACTGTTCGGATAAAGACTGGCTGGAAAGCATCACCAGTTTCATATTGGAGGCGGCATAATACTTTTTATAAAATTCAAGCAAGGCAGGCCTGTTGTCACCCGCTAAAGTTTCTTTATTTCCCGTACCAAAGTTCCTGAGAGGATGGCCTTCCTTTGCTGTGAGGTCCTCCAAATAACTTCCACGCCAGCCATCACTTCTGATATTTTTATCATGCTCACTACTCACTGCATTGACTTCTCGTTCTGCATATTTCTTTTCAAACAAAGGTGCCTTAAAGAATTGGCTGAAACGGTCCAACGCTCCTACAAATCCTTCATGAGATACTTCAAAAAAATAATTCGTAATCGCTTTTGCTGTGTAGGCGTTACTGCTACCAGAATTTTCATTAAGAAATTTTTTAAATGCTTCAACATCGGGATATTTTTCTGTTCCCAGGAAAAGCATGTGTTCAAGATAATGAGCCAGTCCCATTTTATCTTTGGGATCATACAATTGACCTGTCCCTACGGATAAAGATGCCGCACTCCTGTGAACATCCGCATCGTGGATCAGTAAAACAGCCAGACCGTTATCCAAAACCATTGTTTTGGACAGGCGTTCAGCCGCCTGAGTGATAGTTGGAAAAATTAAAACAAATAGAATCAGAAAAAATCTTAACCATGGAGACAAAAATTCTTTAAACACTAAACACCCCCAATTATCAGTAAAAAATATCCCAAATTATCGTTTGATTAGACATAACATACTTATGACTTTATCACAATTTTGAGGTGCTTCCGGCTCACCAGGCCATTATCCCAAGCCCTATGATCGTAAGACTTCCAGCCAACAAACGCTGTCGCCCAAAAGGTTCTCCCATCTTCCAGCATCCCCAGAAAACCACCATGAGCACACTCGTTTGCCTGAAAGCCACAACTGAACTCACTTTTTCATATTGCAGGACTACGCAAATGATACCATAGGACATCAATGTCCCAATCCCTGCAATTAAAGCTTTCTTCCACTCTAAACTCCATACCAAAAGGATTTCTCGAACCGGGTGGACCTTAAAAATATACATATTACAAAGTGTGAACCCGATAGCCGCTTCAAGAAAGAAAAAAGTAGCGCCGTTTCTGAACTCCTGATCCGGAGCCAGTTGAAAAAACACATCCATTCCTCTCTTGTCCACCAAACTATAGGCCACAACTAATGCCAGGGTATAAAATGCCCACCGCAGGTCACGGTGCAATATCGCGTCAAAAAGATTTTTTAATCCTCTAACCAAATGTCCATCAAAATGAAGTGTGTATATTGATAGCATAATCACGAAAATTGCCAGTATCATCAAAGCCGTGAGTTGCTCGCCAAGCAAAAAATAAGCGCATACGGGAACAAAGACGGGTGCCGACCTGGCAATGGGATATACATAGGATATGTCCTGCGTGTTATATGCTCGAGACAGACTCAGAATATATAATCCATGAAGCAAGCCGGAAAGTACGGCCCAAAAATACAACTCCCCACTTATATGACCTGGATAACCCGTGATCATAAAATATAGAACCGCTAAAAAGGTGATCCAAATTCCTTTGAGGCCGGAAAAATACTGGGAGTTCTTGCTGGTCTGGGTGAGAATGTTCCAAAATGCGTGAAATATACTGGAAATAAGAATCAGACAAATACTGAATAGATCCAAGCCAATACTCCTGAATAAATGAACTTGATGAAATCATCGATTTTATAATAAAGTATCTCAATTAGTGTAACAATCCAAATTCAGAATTCATTCGATATGACGCATAAAATTGCCTTTATCTCCTACCCCGTTGTCAACCTGGAAAAGTCGATTGTCTTCTACCGTGATTTGCTCAGATTAAAACTGTTATTCATTAAAGATAACTGGGCGGAATTTGATATTGATGGTCAGAGGCTGGCAATTCACCAAGAAAAATACAGGGCGCGGTCGGATAACAAATCCGGAGCCACAGTCTATTTAGAAGTGAATCCTATCGAAGAAATGGTTGAATCACTGCAATCCAGGGGAGTGATATTTCATGGGGGAATTGAGACTTATCCGTACGGCAAATTAATCAGGTTTTCCGATTTGGACAACAATCCTCTGGGCTTGTATGAACCGCCTGTGAAGTAAGAAATATAGAGACACCGTTGATATTATATGAATATAATTTTAAGTGAATTCATGTTGTCTGCTAATAGTAGATATTGTAATATTGATCTATGACTAATCCTTTGACACATTTTAATGAAGAGGGTCGCGCCCGCATGGTTGATGTCGGTAAAAAAAATATCACCGAGCGAGTAGCAGTCGCCATCGGCGAAGTACACTTAAGACCTGAAACGATGCGCCTCATTAAGGAAGGGGAAATAAAAAAAGGCGATGTTCTGGCTGTCGCCCAGGTCGCCGGAATCATGGGGGCTAAAAAGACACCCGATGTGATTCCAATGTGTCACCCCCTTCTCCTGACAAATGTAGATATTGCCTTTACAGAAGAACTGGAGCCGGCAAAGGAAACAGGCTTATGCTGTATTAAAATCAAAGCTACCGTCAAAGTCACCGGTCAAACAGGTGTCGAGATGGAAGCTCTGACAGCTGTATCAATAGCCGCATTGACTATTTACGATATGTGTAAAGCGGTTGACCGGGAAATGTATTTCACAAATATAGGATTGCTTCAAAAATCAGGTGGAAAATCAGGTGCCTTCAGCAAAGATAAAGTTGGCACCACTCCTTCTGTGAAATAATTGAAGTGATTTAAGCACTCATGATTACAGTAAAATATTTTGCCAGCCTGAGAAACGTTGCCGGCAAAGAAGAAGAACAGTTTGACTTGGGAAATGAAACAACGCTTGAGAAATTGAGCGATGAAATTGAAAAAACGGCCCCAAAAATTAGCGAAATGATCCGGGGAAACAATGTTATGGTTTCCGTTAATCTGAATGTGGTCCAACCCGGCGCAATCATAAAAGATGGAGACGAAGTGGCTTTTCTCCCTCCGTTTTCCGGTGGATGTTGAAAGGAAAATATTATGAGCACTGCTTTAGAATCTAACATAAGAATTCAACGGGAAGACTTTGTCATAACGGATGAAATTGAAGCGATCAAAAAAGCTTCCCGCAATATCGGCGGTATTGTTACTTTTCTAGGGACTGGTCGTGAGCTATCAAAGGGAGAAAATATTTCCCAACTCAATTTCGAGCACTATCCTAAAATGGCCGAAAAAAAGCTGGAAGAAATCCGCCAACAGGCCATCAAAGATTACGGGATAATCGAAATGAGTATTATCCACCGAATTGGGGAAATTGAAATTGGAGAAAATATTGTCCTTATCGTTGCGGCGGGTGAACACCGAAAAGAAGCATTCAAAGCCTGCGAATGGGCAATAACGGAACTCAAACGCATCACCCCCATTTGGAAAAGAGAAACAACTTCGACAGGTGAAGTCTGGGTACAAGACACCCCGTAACTAGACATCACAAGCTGTTCACACCGATACAAGTAGCTTATGGCTGAGTCCACCTCAAGGGATACCCCTATCCTAACGGTCAGTTCACGTCTGGCCAGGCACCTTCTCTTTAAAAACAGCGAGGAACAAAGAAAAATTGGCAAACAGGTATGGGAAACTCCGCCGATTCAAGATTTAGACTCCTGGTTCAGAGATAAGTGGAGCAAGTCATGGCCCGACCGTTACATCCTGTCCCATACACAATCTATAAAAATCTGGGAATCCATTATCGAGAACGATCCCGAATGCAAACATACAATCAGAAATGAAAGCATTCAAAAAGAATGGAATCTTTTAAACCGCCGGTCTGCCGCACAAAAAGCGGCGAAAGCGTACCGTCTCATCAAAGAGTACAAGTTGAGCATAAATACAAATCAAACCCAATACGTCAAGGAAACAAATTTATTCGCAAAATGGGCAAAAAAATACAAAAGAACGATTGATGATAAAAAGGCTATAGATATTGCTGATCTGATTGATTTCGTTCGCCAGGGCATGAAAGATCACCACATCCCGATCCCAAAACAGATTGAGCTTAAAGGATTCGAAGAAGTCACCCCACAACTTGAAACTTGGCTCGATTTTCTAAGAAAGCAGAATACCCAGGTATTTCTTAATCCAGACCCAAAAAGCGAAACAACATTTATCCTCAGCAACATTACTCTGGGTAAAAATATCCAAATCCATTCACTGGCCGATAGAAAAGAAGAAACTCTTTATTGCGCCCGCTGGATTCGCTCCACATATAAAAAAGGAGTAAATATTGGCATCATCGTTCCAGAATTGGATCAATACCGGCAATGTTTGCACAAAGAATTGAGTTCGAACCTGACCCCTTCATCCGTCTATCCGTGGGAAGACACTGAACTCCCGTTCGACATCTCCCTCGGCACACCCCTTGCCAAAGAACCAATGATCCAGGTCGCTTTAAATATTTTATCCATACCAAAGCACGGAATCTCCCTGGAAAGGTTTTTACATGTCATAAAAAGTTCCTATTTATCTTGTGGTCGCAACAATGAAAAAGCAGGCATTGAACTGGAAATAAAACTTCATAAAGAACAACTGACCACAATATTTCTAGACAAACTTGGCGCTCACTATACGGCCAGTTCCTCTCCAGAGCTGGCAAAGCTGATCTCAAATTTAATTCAACTTTCAGGTTCAAAGAAATCACAATTCCCCAGCACATGGGCAAAACAGTTTGCCGTTATACTCGATAAGATTGGGTGGATGTCAAAATATTCGGACCAAAAATTTTCCAGCAAAGAAATGCAGTGTTTGCGTACCTGGAATGAATGCCTTGACGACCTTGCATCACTGGATTCGTTTATCGGGAAAGTGGATCGCCAGGAAGTAATACTGGAGCTGAAACAAATCACCAGTGAAAAACCTTTTCAGGTAAAAACCAAAGAGCAACCTATCCAGATACTCGACTTAAAGGAATCCGCCGGAATTACTTTCGATCACCTTTGGGTGATGGGCTGTCATTCCGATTGTCTGCCTGCACAACCCAACCCAAATCCTTTTCTTCCATTGGGCTTGCAAAAAAGGAAGAGGCTACCCCATTGCGATCCCAAACGAGAGCTTCAATTTGCTGAACAAACGTTGCATCGACTCCTTTCATCATCCGACAAAATTACTTTCAGTTACCCGCTCTGGGAAAAGGAAAACAAACTTCAGGCAAGCCCATTATTGAGTTCTCTCTCCGTCAAAGAAACCCAATTCAGCAACAAAGAAACTCACCGGGTTAAAGACCTGATGCAACCACCTGAGCAATATGAAATTTGGCAGGATCTACATAACATTCCTCCCCATCAATATGAAATTGAAATATTTTCAATAAAGGGCATGAGCGCGGGATACCGAGTGATTAAAAATCAGGCCGACTGTCCGTTCCAGGCATTCGCCGCCCACCGACTACGAGCTGATTCTTTAGAAATATCTGCTATCGACTTTGATTCACGCGAAAGAGGAATCCTCATACATAAAGCGTTGGAACTTTTCTGGCGAAAGCACAAAACCCGCGAAAATCTTAAATTTTTAAAATTAAAGGATACTCTAAAGACTGAACTGGCACTCTGTATTCAAGAAGCAATGCAAGTCAACAATGATCGTTTATTGAAACAACCCCGGTTCGCCAAAATGGAAGAAGAGCGCACAATTAAAATATTGCATGAATGGATGGATGAAGAGTTACTGCGTTCTCACTTTACCGTATCACATGAAGAAAAAGGAAGCACTATAACTATAGACCAGTTAAAACTCCGTTTGCGAATCGACAGAATTGATACTACCCCTGCCGGAGACATCATTCTTATTGATTATAAAACAGGTGAGGTCAAAACAAGTGCCTGGTTTACAGAACGTATACAAGACCCTCAATTGCCTCTCTACGCATGTAAATTATTACCACAGGCAATCGCCTTCGCCAGCATCGCTAAAGGGAAAATCACCTTGCACTCTGTATTTGACGATTCCAGCTCCATCAAATCACTTGGAAAAAAAGCACGCATTCCAAAGGACATAGAATGTACAGATTGGAAAATCTTACTGGACTACTGGCAAAACAAGTTATCAAAAGTCGGCAAAGAATTTATGGATGGGGTATTCCTGATAAATCCCTTAAAACCCAGTGAGACGTGCAGAAATTGCGGCTATCAAACACTATGTCGAATAGGAGATACCGAGCTAGATGACGATTACGGGGAGTTCGAGGAATGAATGTAATCATTGATGCACAGGAAAGGCAAAAGGCGTTGGACCCAACCCGTTCATTTCTGGTGCAAGCTCCCGCCGGATCAGGAAAAACTGAGCTACTGATCCAAAGATACCTCAAACTGTTGGGTGGGGTTGAGTATCCCGAACAAATTCTGAGTATGACTTTCACCCGCAAAGCGGCGGGGGAAATGAAATCAAGAATCCTCGAAGCATTAAAAAGAGGATTAGACGATAGCCCACCAGATTCCGATCACGAAAGTCAGACCTGGAAGCTGGCTCGACTAGCCCTGCAAAGAGACAAGACACTTGACTGGCGTCTTCTGGACAATCCAAACCAATTGAGAATCCTGACAATAGATTCTTTCTGCGCTGGCATTATCAAACAAATGCCTGTCATTTCATGGATGGGAGGTCCGCTCGACATCAAAGACAATGCAGATGACCTTTACCGAGAAACTGCAAAACGGTTACTGGCAAAAGTTGAAAGCAATGATGACACAGGTGAAAGAATACGCACAGTTTTGAAACACTTGGATAATTCCAAACAAGCTTTCCTCACTCGAGTTATCCAACTCTTGCAAAAACGGGATCAGTGGATTATTCCATTTTTCAACAAGTTTAATATCAATGACGATAAACGAAAAGAACTCGAGGGAATATTTTCAAATTTGATTGAAGCCGTTCTTACCGAACTGCATAGCATTTTACCAGCAGAGCTAAGACATCTTCCTCCATTGGCCCATTTTGCCGCCAGCAACCTGGTCAATAATAATCCGGGACATCCTGTCGCCGCTCTGACCGGCATGAATTCCTTGCCATCGCCAGAAATCAATCATCTATCGCAATGGAAGGCCATGGCTGAACTACTTTTAACCGCAGAGGGAAATATTCGAAAGAACGTAAACGTATCCATCGGCTTCCCAGCAGGCAAGAAAGAACCTGCCGCAAGTATGAAACAGAATTTACTAAAACTACTGGAGTCGCTTGCCCAGCATGAGAACTTCATAGAAAAACTTCACGAAGCGCGGAACTTACCTGATCCCTATTTCACAGATGATGAATGGAATGTTTTAAAATCTACTTTAATGCTTTTGCCCGACATGGCCAATACACTCAGGCATATTTTTGCAGAGCAGGGTAAAACTGATTTTACCGAAATATCCCTGTCTGCCCGCGAAGCCCTGGGAAGTGAGGAGGACCCGACCGATCTCCTGCTCTACCTCGATTACAAATTCCAACATATCCTGGTAGACGAGTACCAAGATACCTCATATAAGCAATACGACCTTCTGTTAAGACTCACCGCAGGATGGATGCCGGATGATGGCCGGACCCTATTCATTGTAGGCGATCCCATGCAATCGATTTACAGATTTCGCGATGCAGAAGTCGGGTTATTTCTGAAAACCAAAAATGAAGGAATTGGATATACTAAGTTTGTATTTCTTGCACTCAAAACAAACTTTCGCTCCCAAAAGAAAATTGTTGATTGGGTTAACCAGTGTTTTAACTCCGTGTTTCCAGAAGTAAATAATCAGGACCTGGGAGCGATAGCATACTCCCCCTGCGAAGCCGCCTTACCTGAAGAAACACTGCCAGGAGTAGTTCTACACTCAATCTGTGATGACACTAATGACGATGAAGCGAATCAAATCGCAAACCTCGTATCATCTCTTCGCAAGCAACATAAAGATAAAACCATTGCCATCCTCGTTCGTGCCCGCAGTCATCTGACCGCAACCATACGAAAGTTCCACGAGAAAGGCATACGATTTCATGCCGAAGACATTGACCCGCTCACATCACGTCCAGAAATTATGGATTTACTTTCTCTTATGCGGGCCCTGACTTCACTCACAGATCGTGTTGCATGGTTATCGGTTCTGCGAGCTCCCTGGTGTGGACTGTCCCTGGATGATCTACACAAACTTTGCGCCGCTGACGGAAACAGGCCTATATGGAATTTATTAAATGATACAAAAAGAATAAATACCCTGAGTACCACTGGGCGTCATCGGGTCAATCGTATTAAAACCACATTTAATAATGCTTTGAAGGCGTTGCCTGTGTCAAATTTCCGCGACCTGCTAGAGGGTTGCTGGATACATCTAGGCGGACCGGCCTGTTCACATAAAGATACTTTTCAAGATATAGAAGTTTTTTTCGATAAAGTCAGCGATTTTCTGAACACCCATGACTTGTCTCAATTACGTTTTTTTCAGAGAGACTTAAAAAATCTCTTCGCCAATCCGATGGTTGAAGAAAACAATGCCGTGCAAATAATGACCATGCACAAAGCAAAAGGACTAGAGTTTGACTTGGTAATCCTCCCACGATTGGAGAGAACTTCCAAAGCCGAAGAAAAAAGACTGGTTTATTGGATGCCGCATGGCGATGACTTGCTGGTCGCGCCTATCGAGGAAAAAGGTGGACCTTCTTCTAAAATATATAAATTCCTGTCCCAGTTTGACCGAGAGAAATCTGACTTTGAAACACTGCGCCTGCTCTATGTAGCAACCACTCGAACAAAAACACAACTTCACATGTTTGGTCAATATAGTAAGGACAACAACTCTTCTCCACCCAAAGGATCCCTCTTGAATAAACTGTGGCCCTATATCAAAGACCATTGGCCTGAAAGTTCAGCATCCGAAAAATCCATTGGCAATTCTGCCGAATTGCCACAGACGAGCCCAATACCTAAAATTCGACGAATTCCAGAAAACCATCAACTCCCCGCCCCTCCCCCAGGCATTGAAACAGGAATTGTTCCGGAACTGCAACATGAACCAGAAACCCCGGATTTTGTTTGGGCCGGAAGCGGCGCGAGACACCTGGGCACAGTAATGCACCGATGTTTTCAAATCATGGCAGAAGAAGGGATAGAAAACCTGAACGAAAGCAAAATTAAATTTTTTGAAAATAATTTATCCACCGCTCTGTTAGCCCAGGGCCTGCCTCCTGAAATGAGCGCCGAGGAAATCAAAAAAGGAAAGATCATGCTCCGTAATATTCTGGACCATGATAAAGGCAGGTGGATTCTTGAATCGCATGAGGATGCCCGTTGCGAGTATCCCTTAACGCAGATAAAAAGCAATACCTATCAATCCAGAGTGATCGACCGCACTTTTATCGACAAAGATAATATTCGCTGGATCATTGATTATAAAACAGGGCAACACCTCGGCTCTGACCTGGGAAACTTTTTTGAGAATGAAAAGGTCAGATATCAGAACCAACTCAATCAATACGAAAAGCTTCTAATAATGTCTGGTGAAAAACGAACTATCAAAAAGGCCCTTTATTATCCAATCCATAAAGAGCTGTTGATTCTCGAATAAAATCCAGCCTGAACACACAAACCTGACAAACCTATATGTCTAAAAGGTTTCAGCGTGGTAATACCTTGAAAGTATCCCGCCTGTGAATATCCCCCAAAGCTAAACAAATCAAGTCCAACGCTAATATTCCGATAACAAAAATAGTTACAAAGACAGTATGTTCCTGTGAAGAGCGAGTGGAACGGCTTTGAACCAACGAACATTAAAAAAGCCTATCGCCTGAACAGGGGAGATGGGCTTTTTTAATGAACCGAAGGAGTCATTCCATGATACGACTAATGATGCGCGTTCAGTATTTCATATTGAGACTACAGGTTCGCTAAACAAGAGCACGCTTGCTAAAAAGCCGCAATTACTGACAAGTTGCTTCCAAGCTCCCGAATGGTAAAACTCTGTTTCTTGATATTTAAAAACGCAACAAATCAAGATTCACAAAGTGGGATACTTTTGGATGGATATTCAAGAATCATTTGAATAGTGGCTTCTCTAAATACATCTTCCTTCAATAGAATAGATTGATTAATTCTACTGTGGAGAGCGCATAAGTCTGTAGAGTGTGTTTTCAACTTTAAGGGACATTTTTTTATCAGCTTAATCGGATCTACCGCATTTATAATTTCTAACAATTTTATTTGATTTCCTGGTCGGCTCAGCATATATCCTCCATTGACTCCTCTTTTAGACGATACAATCTCCCCTTTTGCCAAGCCATGCAAAACCTTCGACAGGTAAAACTCCGGCACTTTGGTTGCGTGAGCAATTTCCCCTGTCGTTAGGGGTTTTTCAGGACGCTGGGCCAGCGCCACCACGGCCCTTAAAGCGTATTCAGCGGTTTGAGATATCATAAATCTAAACTCCAGCTATAAGGAATCTATAATTTAGATTAGCACCCCCCTTCAAAAAGTCAATTAAAGATAAAAAGATATTGACATCTTTAATTGTGAGTCGTATCGTTAATTTAAAGATAATCTAATCTATTTCTCATTATTCCGGGTGAACCGTCCATGAAACTAACAAATTCAATAAATAAACTTCATAAGGTCGATATCAGTTCATTGGATCAAATTCAAATACTAGTAAATTCCTTTTATGAAAAGGTTCGAAAGGATGACGAACTAGGCCCCATTTTCGAAAAACACATCCAAGACTGGAAAGCGCACCTACCCCGTATGTACCAATTTTGGGAAAGACTTCTCTTTGGAAAGGAAACGTATCAAGGCAACCCATTTGAAAAACACCTGCCATTACCTATAGAGAAACAGCATTTCGGGATTTGGGTTCAATTATTCACAGACACGGTAAACGAGCATTTTGCAGGACCATCAGCGGAAAAATCAAAACAATTGGCTCGAAACATTGCGGGAACGTTCCAATTTCGCATGGGAATCGACCCTGGCAATGCCACACATGCGATACCCAATTATTCGCGACCTTAAATATTTCTGCATCGTCAAAGAAATTTAAGAAAGTTAACCAGACAAAAATACCGATAGCGAAGAAAGGTATTCTCGACAATGTTGTTCATAAACAATAAGAGGCATCCAAATATTTTCAAAAGGACCCCATTTTCAATTTACACCTGGACCTCAGTGGCTTTGACAATCATTTTGATTGGAGTTTCGTCACAAGCGATGGGGAACGAAACCGCCCACCACTGGGGATATGAGGGTGGAACAGGACCTTTGCATTGGGGGGAAATAGAACAGGACCATGAAAAACACCTGATGTGCAGGGAAGGAATCCACCAATCCCCGATAAACATTCAAGATGTACTTGGATTTGAAAAAAAAGAACTACGCAGTAATTATTACGATACACCCATCCAAATTATAAATAATACACATTCAATTCTATTGCAATACAAATTAGGAAGCTATATTGAGTGGGGAAGTGAAGTTTTCGAACTGATTCAATTTCACTTTCATCACCCAAGCGAGCATCAGCTAAAGGGGAAGAGATACCCCATGGAAATTCACTTTGTTCACAAGGCACCGGACCATGAATACGTAATTATTGCCGTATTAGTGAAGCTGGGGAAACATAACCCTCATATAAATAAAATCTGGAACAACATCCCGGTAGAAATCGACAAAAAGGAGGTCCACCCAAATGAAAAACTATCCGCCAAAGATTTTCTTCCCAGTTCAAAAGTTTACTTCCATTATACGGGTTCCCTCACCACCCCACCCTGCACAGAAAACGTCACCTGGTTGGTTTTGGAAGACCCTATTGAAATCTCCAAATCCCAATTAAAAGTTTTCCAAAAACACATTAATCATAACGCGCGCCCAGTACAAAAATCACATCATCGTATAATCGTGAAATCACAATAGCATTGAGAGATTTCACCTGATCGACAAAAATAGCAATATCCTTGATACCAAACAACTTTAAATAAAATTAGGGAGAAGCCATGTCAAGGAGGGAATAAAATCTGGCGGCACTAAAAAATAAAACGGGTGCCTCTTATATTTGGGCTATAAGTTATAAAAAGAAAATTGACTCTAGTTCTATTAGTTATTCAGGCTGTTCAGCCAGCCAGCGTTCGGCTTCTAATGCAGAGGCGCAACCGGAACCAGCGGCGGTTATAGCTTGCCTATACTTGTGGTCATGAACATCCCCCGCCGCAAATACCCCTTCAATACTGCTTTCCTGAGTTCCCGCCTTAACCTTGATGTACCCTGTTTCATCAAGATCAATCTGCTCCTCAAACGCTTTGGTATTAGGAGTATGCCCGATGGCATAAAAAATTCCAGCGACTGGAATATCCTTTACTTCACCCGACTTAATATTTTTGACACGCGCCCCTGTAACAAAATCTTCGCCGATAGCATCTTCCAGAACAGTGTCCCAGATGATTTCCATTTTTGCGTTATCGAAAGCACGTTTCTGCATGATTTTAGATGCACGCAGTTCATCACGTCGGTGAACCAGATAAACAACTGATCCAAACTTTGTCAGGTAATCAGCCTCTTCAACCGCAGTATCTCCGCCACCAACGACCAGAAGAGGTTGATTGCGAAAAAATGGGAGTGCGCCATCACAAACCGCACAGGCTGACATCCCGTTGTTCCACATTTTTTCTTCATTGGGAACCCCCATGCGACGGGCGGTAGCACCCGTGGCAATGATCACCGCCTTTGCCTGCACTTCTCTTTGTTCAGACTTAATAGTAAACGGTCGTTTGGAAAAATCAACCTCCGTAACATCTTCGCCCACCATTTCAGTGCCAAATCGCTCAGCCTGCTTACGAAACAATTGCATTAACTCAGGCCCTTGAATTCCTTCCGGAAACCCGGGGTAATTTTCCACATCGGTGGTAGTAGTCAGTTGCCCGCCAGCGGAACCGCCTACGACATATCCTTCAAACATAAATGGCTTCAAGTTAGCGCGGCCAGCGTAAATTGCAGCTGTGTGTCCAGCCGGGCCTGAACCTATAATCACTAGATCTTTAACATCTGCCATCGTATAAAACCTTTCTATTGCAACGAGTAGACACAGCGAAACCCCACATCGCTGTATTTATATTCAGGAGTCCGGGCCACCCGGTCTGCAACTCGTAAGTAGTGACTGGGAGAATGCCATGCCCCGCCACGCACCACCTTATCCTTTCCTTCGGAAGGCCCTTTGGGATTTAACGCAATATCTTTTACTGGATACGGACCGTACCAGTCTCGTGTCCATTCATAAACATTCCCCATCATATCGTAAATTCCGTTGGAATTCGGGCGCTGCCCGCCCACATCCACAGGGGATCCCGATTGATATTTTTGTTGAAAATGAGCGCCACCCGGATGACTCCCTTCAGCGGCATGCTCCCATTGAGCCTCTGTGGGTAGATCTCCACCTCGCCATTTACAAAAACTTTGAGCATTCATCCACGAAACAAACACAACCGGCTGATTCATACCACTAAAGTCTTTCGGGCGCGTCTCATGCAATTCTGCAGGATCACAAATCCCCTCAGCAAAACACTCCAGGTATTCGCCGTTAGTCACTTCATATTTATCGATGCTGAATGCTTTAATCCGCACCGTATGGGGAGCCTCGTCAGCGCACCAATCAGAGTTCCCTTGTTCCTCAGAGCAAAAAGAATCGCCCATAGAAAACTCTCCTTCCTGAAAAATAATCCTGCTGTCATCATTACTTTTCGCCCATACATGTGCAATGCTGAACAAAACAAAAAATACTCCCATCGCAAATAGCAAAAAAGCAACGCGCCCTCTTCTCATTTTGGTCATTTATCAATAGTATTTAAAATAGTTTCGCGAATTTTTTCATAATCCGCCGGAAGGTCGATCGGTGAATACGCAAATTCAGAATTGATTCCCTTAAGCTTGTCCGTGTGATAATTATAAAGAAAATCCGTAAACTTCAATCCATTGGCAGTCGAAATAACAACTACCCTGTCATTTTTACGAATTTCTCCACGTTTGGCTAGCTTTTCCAGAACGGCAAGTGCAACGCCCGTATGAGGGCAACACAAAAGCCCAGTATGATTCGCCCGGCCAACAGCATTAGCTAATTCGTCCTCAGTGGCTTCTTCAACAACACCGTCGAAAGCCTGCAAGGTCTTAATTGCTTTTTTGACACTGACAGGATCACCAATCTGAATCGCCGAAGCCAGAGTTTTCTGAGCCTGTATCGGTTTGAAATCTTTAAAACCAGACTTATAACTTCTGTAAAGAGGATCCGCCATCTCAGCCTGAGCACAAACGAGGCGCGGAAGTTTGTTAATGAGTCCCAGTTCCTGCAACATCTGGAAGCCTCGTCCGATGGCACTGACATTCCCTAGATTCCCACCCGGAACAATTACCACATCGGGAACTTCCCAGTTGAATTGCTCGACCAATTCAAAACTAATCGTCTTCTGCCCTTCAATGCGAAGCGAGTTCATTGAATTCGCCAGATAGATATCATTATTCGCGCAAACCTCTTTGACCAGTTTCATGCAACCATCAAAATCAGTGTCCAGCGAAAGCGTAAGAACGCCATGAGTTATGGGCTGAATCAATTGAGTCAGCGAAACCTTATTACGTGGAAGAAAGACAATGGCCGGGATCCCGGCTACAGCACAATAAGAAGCAAGAGCGGCGGAAGTATCTCCCGTAGAAGCACAGGCGACAGCCTTGATATTTTTCCCCTCAGAAATCATTTGTTTGACCATGGAAACAAGCACCGTCATTCCCAGGTCTTTAAAAGAACCCGTGTGCGCCATTCCACATTGTTTTACCCAGAGGTCATCCAGTCCCAGTTGGTGTCCAAGACGTTCAGCCCAAAAAAGATTAGTTCCGCCTTCAAAAGTGGAAACGATATTTTTATTATCCAGGCTGGGGCAAACCCATTCCTTCTTGCCCCACACAGAACTTCCATAAGGCCATTCATGACCTCCGATCCGCTGACTAAAAAGCTCTTTCCATTCTTCGGGACTTCGTTGCTTGAGCAGATCCATATCATGTTGAACCTCAAGGAGCTCATTACACTGCGGACACCGATAAATGATTTCATTAAGTGGGTACCTTCCTGAACACCCGTTGATACATTGAAACCATGCTTTGAATTCCGTCATTAGTTTTCTACCCTGATTAAGTTTGATTTTTCACAAACAACGTCCAAAGCATCAATCTCCTTAAGCGCAAGTTGTACATTTTTTTCGCTGGCGCGATGAGTCATCATAATTAATGGAACACCCTTCCCCTGGTCACAGCGTCCCTTCTGGATAACTGAAAGAATTCCGATAGAATGATTACCCAGAATCCCCGATATACGTGATAACACGCCAGGGTTATCCAATACACTGAAACGCAGAAAGTATTCCGAATCGATTTCCTCAATATTCATCATTGGAATCGATCTCATTTCATTTTTCAGAAACGACTGCGATGCGACCCGGTTCTTGTTATTCGATAGAATATCTCTCGCCTGTTCGACAATATCGGCCACTACAGCACTTCCAGTTGGCAAAGAACCCGCGCCATGTCCAATCAAAACATTTTCTTCCATCAAATTGTCGCACACCCGGACAGCGTTGAGAACACCATTCACATTAGCCATCGGATGAGACTGAGGAATCATCGCCGGATGCACACGAATATCAACGGATTCCCCATTAAATTTAGATATGGCCAGCAATTTAATTCGGCACCCAAACTCACGGGCGCATTCAATATCATCTATAGAAATTCCAGAAATACCCTGCACCGTTATGTCATCAAAGTTCACCGGCGTGCCATAGGCGAGTCTCGTAAGCAGGGAAATTTTATGTGCCGAATCGATACCTTCTACATCAAACGTGGGGTCCGCCTCAGCAAACCCCTTTTCCTGAGCCTCCTTCAACGCCACCGCAAAATCGCATTGTTCATCAGACATCTTACTAAGAATGTAATTGGCCGTACCGTTAACAATTCCTTCAATCGCCGTAATTTTATTGGCCACAAAAGCCTCCCGAATCGAACGAATAATGGGAATCGCACCCGCAACAGCCCCTTCAAACCCAATCGCCACCTGATGATCCTCTACAGCTGAAAATATTTCATCTCCATGCTTTGCCAGTAGGGCCTTGTTGGCAGTCACCACATGTTTGCCCCCGGCTATAGCTTGAAGCATAAAAGACCTTGCCGGTTCATAGCCACCCATCAATTCGACAACGATGTCCACTTCCGGATTATCGACAACCTCTTTAGTATCTGTGGTCAACAAATTAGAATCAACCACAACCCCGCGATCACTGGAAACATCCAGGTCCGCTATTTTCGCGACCTCAATTTCGGCACCCAGGCGCTGGCGAATAATATCCTTACTTGAAGCCAAAATCTTAACCACACCAGAACCAATGGTCCCAAATCCTATAATCCCAACTTTAATTTTACGCATTCTAAAAATCCAAGCTTAAATAAATAATGATAATTAAAAAAGTTCACGTACTCCACGGACCGCCTGTCTTATTCGGTGTTCATTCTCTACCAATGAGAAACGAACAAAATGATCACCCCCCTCACCAAATCCGATCCCAGGGGAGACCGCAACCTTTGATTTCTCAAGTAGTAGCTTTGAAAATTCCAGTGAACCCAGTTTTTTGTACCTGTCCGGAATTTCTGCCCAAACAAACATCGTCGCCTTGGGAATTTCCACCGGCCAACCGACACGATTCAGTCCATCGCAAAGAACGTTCCTTCGACTGCGATACATCTCACGGGTTTCAGCCACGCATTCCTGAGGGCCATTGAGCGCAACCGTAGCCGCAATTTGAATAGGCTGAAACATTCCGTAATCCTGATAACTTTTAATTCGGGACAAAGCGTAAATGATATCCTTATTACCCACTGCGAACCCAACGCGCCACCCAGGCATATTATAACTCTTTGACAGAGTAAAAAACTCTACCCCGATATCTTTCGCTCCCGGAACCTGAAGAAAACTGGGCGCCTTATAGCCATCAAAAACCAGGTCCGCATAAGCAAAGTCGTGGATCACGATCAGGTCATGTTCCTTGGCAAAGGCTACAATTTTTTCAAAAAACTCAATTTCCACAACCTCCGTAGTCGGGTTGGCCGGAAAATTAATGATAAGTACTTTTGGTCTGGGCCAATTTCTTTTGAACGTGTCGAGCAAACCCTCAAAAAAATCTACATCCTTTCCCATAGGCACCTGAATCACATCCGCATTAGACAGAATAAACGCGTAGGTGTGTATGGGATAAGTGGGTGTGGGAACAAGAATCGAATCGCCTGGCGCGGTGATAGCCATGGCCAGATGAGATATACCTTCCTTGGATCCAATGGTGGCTAAAGCTTCAGTTTCCGGATCAAGGTCAACATCGAATCTATTTTTGTACCAGTCAGTAATCGCCAGACGGAGTTTATAAATTCCTCTGGAAAGGGAATACCGATGATTGCTATTTTTAACAGCCGCTTCGCACAGCTTGTCGACAATATGTTTTGGCGTGGGCTGGTCCGGATTCCCCAACCCAAAATCGATAATATCTTCACCCCTTCGCCGAGCTTTATGTTTGAGGTCGTTCACAATCCCCAAGGTGTAGGGAGGTAAACGGTCTATACGAGGAAAATTTTTCATAAAACTCGAGCAGTAAGATGGAAATCATGCAGTGGATCACCCGGATAAAATGTCAAAGTGGGCGCCACAACTAAGCGATTTAAAAGATTTATTCAGGGAAAACCCTTTCCTCCACAGAAGAGGAAATCAGCCTGGGAGGCGGGGATCGCACCCGTCGAAATCTGCGTGCGAAAACAGGCGTAAGATATCATAAAATCAAATACCCGGCAATTTAATATCGGTTCTAATTTTAGTTGATTCATTCATCTCTAAGATAGTACTATCTGCTCAAGAGAGGGTCTCCGCACAGGCGGACAACCTCGTATCCAAAGCCCCACCCAATCACGCCAAATTGTTCACCTGCCAACCCATTTAAGGAGCCCGGTAAGTAGCGCTCGCGCCCACCGTTACCAACTCAGAACTATTATGGACTATTACCAAATAATCCTTCTTGGCATCATACAAGGGCTTACAGAATTTCTTCCCATTTCAAGTTCGGGCCACCTTATTCTCATTCCAAACCTGTTTGATTACGAAGACCAGGGCCTGGCAATGGACGCGATCCTCCATCTCGGAACACTCATGGCCATTGTCATATACTTCCGCGATGATCTGTCCAGACTGGTCCGCGGATTGTTCAACCGCGACAATGACCCCGGCTATCATAGTCTGGCCTGGCATATCGTGTGGGCATCATTTCCCGCAGGAATAATTGGATTATTATGGGGAGACCTTATCGAACAAGAACTGCGTAGCCCCATTTTTGTTGCTTGGAACCTTTTATTCTGGTCATTTATATTCCTCGCGGCTGACCGCTACTCCAGCAAGCAGGAAACAAATGAATCAGATATAGGCCTGTTGACTCTGGGACAAGTCCTTTTTATAGGTTGTGCTCAGGCGATAGCTCTTTTACCGGGGACATCAAGGTCTGGAATCACGATAGCTGGAGGATTACTCACAAAACTTTCTCCTGTTACTGCGGCTCGGTTTTCATTTTTACTGGGAGCGCCAATCATCCTCGCGGCGGGATGCCATAAGGCTGTCGATTACCTGTCTGATCCGGCAACCCCGATTCAGCTATCCATTCCACAACTGGGATTCGGACTGTTAGTATCCTTCGCCGTCGGCTATATTTCGATCAAGCTTTTATTGGGAATCGTATCCCGCCTGGGACTCATGCCTTTTATCGTTTATCGAGTCCTTCTCGCAATTTCCATCCTGATATTTTTCTAAACTGGTTTGCGATATAAAAATGCAAACAAAAAAGCCAGCCCGGAAAAATCCGGACTGGCTTGAGTGTTCTAACTATTAAATCAAATTAACCGCAGGAAACGTTGATAGCAACCGTACCCGTGTTGGTGATTCTAACTTCGCCACTGATGTCTCCAATAGAGTCGCCACGGCTGAAGTTATTTTGACCTTTCAAGGTCACACTTTTGCGACCCATGCTGGACATCTCACGTACGTGTACAGGAGAATTATCAACTGCTCCGGGCACACACTGTGTTGTGTCTTTACATTTAAATCGTGACTCTTTATGGTTACCAGAACTACCGCCTTTCATATTGTTCCAATCGTTAGGTCCCAACGTAATCGGAACCGTCGTAAAATTAGACGATTTCCAAATTGTAGCGTTTGCGTTTCCACGATCCTCTGCATTACCAGCTCCCGCGGCTTCCAATGTGATGGAAGAAGCATCTTTACAGCTAGTGCTCGCCCCTGGGGCAATACTACCTGCGAACGCCAAAGCGGTCAGACAGAAAACAGAAACAGCGGTGATGAGTGCAAGTGCAAGTTTTTTCATAGTTCTTCCCTCCCTTACCCAAGTTAAACATTCAGTTAACCAACTTTTTTCGGGGCTGAAAACAGCCGCCTCCTCCCTTACCATCAAATCAAACTTTTGAGCTTAAATATCCCTCATCCTTATCCTAGCAACTATAGGAAAACAACTCTACAATATCTAAACTCGCAAATCAACTCATGATTTCATCCTTTTAGTAAAAATATTCACCTTTTTTTCAATTAATATCAAAAAAACACCTAATATTATAACTTTCAACAGGTTGTATGTACTTATATTTTTCAAATTTTTACTTTCTTAATCCAAAAATAATGCTCCACTATTCAAGCAGATCATAGGCCATATCAACAACCCTAGTAGGTCATTGAATTAAAACACTTTATAATAGCTAAAAATTAGCTCCTCATAGATTTGAGACCAGGCCATTCAGCCCGCCATGAAAGATTTATCTGACATATGATCAGCATAAATTACCCTGTTTTTTTCTAGTGATACTGTAATGAAGCGGTTTTAAAAGTTTATCTTCTTGGTATCTATAGGATTTACCCCTCACTTCATCACTATTCGCAATAGGGTACAACCAGACACCCGAATCGTTTCGCGATTTAGTATTATCACTTGGCTTGATGGGAGCGGTTATCTACACCGCCATTTTTATTGTGCGGCCTCTTTTTCTCAATCCCTCAATAGCCCTGTTTATGGTAGGGGGACTGGCCTTCGGTCCCGTTGTGGGATCTGTCTATACCTCAGTTGGAGCGCCGCTGAGTGGCACGGTTGGTTTTTGGTTTTCACGAAAAATGGGCACCGGAGTGCTGAACAATACCCAGTTCAGTTTTCCGGTAGTTTTCCTGCTGATCCTGATACTTGTCATGTCGGTCACCGTGATCAACTACGGTGCGTGCCTGTCTCATATGAGTTTCGTGATTATATTAGCGCCCACGTTATGGGAATGACGCCTCGCGCATTCGCCTACGGCTTTTTTGGAAGCACCCTCCTTGAAATCGGGTCGATCCAGTTTTACGTAGCTCTGACTATCTTGATTATTTGTTCTGCCTTAACAGTTCTTGTCCGCTGGCAAACACGGAACGCGACCGCAAAAGAAAAGACGGGGGAATGAAATTCAGAAATTTAAATTCAGGAAGGAATACTTACTGTTCAACTACTTTGTTTTCGAGCACAGCCCCTTTGGGAACGCGGAGTGTTTTCTTCCCGGAAACGAGACGGACTTTTCCTTTAAGCGTCACTCTGCCACTGAACCGAACCTGGCCCTGAATTTCCAGGGAATCCAATTCCGTAATATCGGGGGCAATCGGGATCCGCTTCTGGTATTCCTTGAGGTCGTTAAAAGGGTCTTCCAGACTGATTCTCGGTAGGCCGGATTCTGTTCTCCCCATATCCCTTTTCAAAGCTCCCCGATCAAGGCTAAAGAGGTCAGACTGCACTAGCAAAAGGTCACTGGTTTTCTTCACCGGCAAAAATCTACCCCTGGGAACAGTCAGTCCGACCGCGCCAGGAAAAGAATTGAGCGCCATTCCAACCGCAGTTTCCAGCTGTATCACCTTCGCATTTTTAACCTGCTTGCGATTAACAATCACATCCAGGTCAAGTGGCCCGTTTTTCAGTAACTCTTTTAACTGAGCCAGATTAACCCAGATATTATTGGTATTAAAAATTTTAAATTTTCCCTGCCCGCAAAATTCAGGAATATGCTCGACAGGCACATTAGCAACTTCCAATAATTTAATGTGATCTTTATCCATATATAGAGTTCCACCTTTTGTATCGGCGACTGTTTTGGGCGTCACCTCCATCAAAAAGGGAACATCCTGCTTGATGACGTAATCAAGGATCTTTAGATCAACAGTTGCCCCAAGGTTATCTGCATTAGATATAAAAAGATATTCACGCCCCTCCTTCAACAGACGGTCAAGATACCCATTTGCAAAAAGACAGGAATATAAATCCCCATGTCCCGGTGGATACCATGCCTCTGAACCCAGTTTTTTAGGATTGAGAAATCCACTGTCATCTTCCAGCAACCGTGGATACTGATTTTGACGAAAAGACAGGACTTCCGGTTCACCCATGTATTTCCCAACAATGCGTTCCGTTTCATCATGAGAGTGAAAACTATTCATGAATATGAGCGGGACATCGGCCTGATACTTTTTATTAAGCGCACCCACCTGCTCAGCAATAAGGTCTAAAAAAGTCTTTTTATCCCGGACCACAATGGCCGACTTGGCACCTGGACACCCCATGCTGGTACCAAGACCACCGTTGAGTTTACACACAGCCAGTCGGGCAAGTGCGGACTCTAAAGATGCCCGCTCGGGAATAGGAAGAGATTTGTAATCGACTAGCTTTTTAGCATCAGGACTACGGAGAGATTTCCAACGGCCCACTACTTTAGGCCCCTGCTGAAACTTTTTATAGAGATGAAGATACCCCTCTAAAACAGAGTCGCCCATTTTAAAAGGTTTTAAGGCTTTTTTTAATTGAGATGCATCCATAGCCATTTTCAAGTCTGCCAATTGACAAATCATGCTAGAATCGGTATCCAAAGCTTGAAAAAGCCGAAAACAGCTTTCCCGGCGAAAACGGATTATACGCCATTTGGGCGTAAAAGGGATTACATTTTTAATACCTTTGAACAATTAATCCTTTTTGTGAATTAATTATCCGCCCTATAGAAACCATACTACCGTGCTATATTTCAAGGAAAACATTTATCTTCCAACCCCCGATGCGTTTGACCCGGAAGATCAGGAACCCATATTTGATCCCTACAATTTTATAATCCAAACGCTGGTGGGGGACCGGGATATATTCTATGGACTACAACAAGCGGCTCCTGAAGATGCGACAGAACGCCTGAAACCTCTTTTCCCCCACGCATGTCGGTTTGGCGGAGCGGAGATATTAAACTCGATTTCTAAAAGGTTGCTGGAAGCAATTGTGCAACCGGATATATGGTACGAGATGAACTCCTACCACCTATCCTACCTCTACGACAGCCTGGGTGCGGTGGTAGAAGACTACAGTTATTCCGACCTAGACAAGCGTATCAGCATGTTCCCTGAATTGATGGGCGCTGACATTGACTATAATGATTTCCTCGACCAGTATTTTTTCAACACAGCGTTTCTTATAGATCCCGAGCGATTCAATAATATGGACGCTAAGGAGAAACAACAACACGGGTTCACAGATCCCTGCCTGTTCGGAGTGATCAACCACCTCACCCCGACAAAAGATGAGATTTTGTTAAAACAACTGGAAAAAGACCCCTTCGCAAAAACAGAGTGATCTTCCTTTTCTCTGGCCATTATTTGAAGAAAATTATTATTCCTCCAACTCCCGCTCTATGCAGGTTATGATTTCCGAATCAAGAGGATCGCAGTCACTGGCAAAATGGCCTTTCACTCCCCCCTCCCGGCTGATTACAAATTTGTGGAAATTCCACTGAACTTCTCCTGCTTGCGGAAACCTCCCTACCTTCATCCAGAACATCATACTGGCGAAGCCCTGAAATAATTTTGCCTTCAGTCCATTGCCTCTTACCACTGGCAGACGTTGACCTTCCAGATACTCATACAGAAGATGCGAACGACTCCCTCTTATCGTTACTCTCTCAAACAAGTCAAAGGTGACTCCATATTTCCGATCGCAAAACTCGCGGATATCATCTGCCGATCCCGGCTCCTGATCGGCAAAGTCATTACAGGGAAAACCTAAAACAAATAACTCTTTATCTCTATATTTCTTATGTATTCTCTGAAGTTCTTTATACTGAGAGGTAAACCCGCAACGAGAGGCTACATTGACAATTAACAGCACCTTTCCTTTATATTTAGAAAGTTCCACCCTGTTCCCTTCAAGGTTTACCACTGAAATCCCGTAAATTCCCGACATCACCTTCTCCTTTGTTATGCTTTATACATTTTATAGTATAATGGGTTAGCTGTAATTTAACAGGTCCCTACTAAAAATGCTGACATTCAAAAACAACATATATGACCGACAGGAAATGGGCCTGACCCGTCACTCACCTTCCCCGGATATTGAGTATGATGAGCTATTCAATCCGCTTCACCTCCTTGAAGTTGCCCTGGATGAGGAAGGTGAGGTGCTCGACTTCCTGGAACGGCAACCCAGCAAATACTGGCCCGAAGATGCAAATAAGTTTTATCCTAAAGCGCAGAAGATCGGCAACCGATCCATCTTCTGCAATTTACAGCGTATTCTTAAAGACGGACTAGATGACCGCACAATCTGGTACACCATGAACACCTATCATTTCTGTTTTCTTTATGACATGCTAGTCCGATATGCGTTTAACTATAACCATGACAGTTTCAAAGAGCGCGTCGATTCACTGCCTGAAATAAAGGGCAAACCACTGCAAATTGAATCCTTCCTGAAAGATTATTTTTTCAACACCGTATTTCTCATGGACGAGGACAAATACAACGCCCTCACACGAGAAGAAAAAATGGAACTAGGCTACGACTCCTGCCAGTTTGCAGTGATCAATGCTCTGGCTCCGACTAAAAAAGAAATGGAATTGCAATCGTCCCGCAGTTATCCCTACTCTATATATGTGTGACCACATACACGTTTAGTCACTAATAATTTGTCGCCCTGAGCTCCATCGAAGGGGGAGCTCCATTTTGTGTTAGGGTACATGCTTCGACATACCCTATCGGGGCAGGAGAGCAAATGAAAATTATTACCAGCTCAGCACGACACTCAGGAAAAATTCATTGAAAAAAGTCTCTACAGCAAAAGAAATGCAGACCATCGACCAGCGTACCACAAATGACTATGGCATTCCTGATCTGGAACTCATGGAAAACGCCGGGAGAGGCTGTGTAGATGCACTCGCCAGAAGGTTTGAAGATGACCTTGCGAGCAAACGTATGCTTATTTTCTGCGGTAAGGGAAATAACGGGGGAGATGGATTCGTCATCGCGCGTCTGCTTTTCAATGCGGGTGTAACGACAGAAATTCTTCTGCTCGGAAAACGGTCGGACCTTAAAAACTCTGCCGCCGCTAACGCTGACTCGGCTTATAAACTGGGCATCAACATCACCGAAATCGAGTCCGCCAACAGCCCGTTCATTGACAACCCCTTGGAACACTGCGACATAATCATCGATGCCTTATTCGGAACCGGACTTAGCAAACCGGCAAGCGGCCTCTACGAACACGCTATTAACAAAATAAATCAGAGTGGAAAATTCGTGACGGCGGTAGATATCCCCTCGGGGATCGATTCTGATACCGGTCAGTTGACAGGACCGCATATCTGCGCTGACCTGACGCTGGCACTGGCACTGCTAAAGCGCAGTCACCTGCTCTACCCAGCCGCAGGAGTCATGGGAGAGCTGGAAACCGTCGACATAAAAATTCCCCAACAAGCAGTTGACGCGCAATCGCTGAACGTCAGTGTCACAGAAGAAGCTGACTTGCAGTCCTGGCTGACAAAACGCCAGGCCGACAGCCACAAGGGAACTTATGGTCACACGCTGGTCATTGCTGGTTCTAAAGGCAAGGGAGGTGCGGCAGGCCTGACAGCGCTGGCAGCACTTAGGTCCGGTTGCGGACTAGTCACCCTCGCCCTCCCCGAAGGTTGTCAGAACGCTTTAGAGTTTCATCCCATGGAAGTCATGACCGTCCCCGCTCCGGAAACAAATACGGGAACGTTTTCTCTCTCCGCTAAAGAAATCCTGCTTGAGCAATGTCAGGGGAAGTCCGTTGTTGCCATCGGACCGGGTCTTTCCACTGAACCTGAGACGGTGCAACTGTTGAAGGAACTCCTGCCAGCCATCGAGTGCCCTCTGGTCATAGATGCGGATGCCATCAACGGGCTGGCCCAATGTCCCGATCTGATTTCCAAACTTGGGGCCGATACCGTCCTGACGCCGCACCTCAGGGAAATGTCACGCCTGTCGAGATTGGATATAGCTGAAATACTAGAAAACAGAATTGGCTCTGCGACAAAATTTACCAGCGATCATTCAGTAACCCTTATTCTCAAAGGAGCCGCCAGTATCATAGCGCAAGCCGATGGAACTGTAACGATCAACCCCACTGGAAATCCGGGAATGGCTACAGCAGGCTCCGGAGATGTTCTGACAGGAATCATAGCGGGCCTGATAGCTGGTCAAGGTCTGTCATCCGACAAGGCCGCGATTGCCGGAGCCTATCTTCATGGCCTGGCAGGTGATATATTCGCTCAATCGGAAAGCGAGGCCAGTCTGATAGCTGGAGACCTCCTGCGCACACTTCCAGAAAGCATGAGACGAATATTGCGCGGTACAGAGTAAAACAGGACAATGAGTTTATGAAAATAACCACATATAGCCATGATGAAACACTGGCGTTCGGCAAGCGACTTGGTCAGTGTTTTGAACCGAGGGATATCGTTTTACTTTTCGGCGACCTTGGAGCAGGAAAAACGACGTTGACCCACGGGCTTTGCCTGGGACTGGGCCTGGCAGAAGACGATTACATCCGTAGCCCCACCTTCACGCTGGTGAATGAATATCAGGGAACGGCCACTATTTACCATATAGACTTATATCGACTCGATTCACTTCGAGAAATCGAGGCACTCGGGCTGGAAGAAACCCTCTTCTCTAACGGAGTCAGTATCATCGAGTGGGCAGAAAAGTTATTTCCAAAATCCAACCCTGAACAGAGCGCGCCTTCAATGGGAATAGAAAAACACATAGAAATACACATCAGCATCGAAGAAGAAACCCAAAGAACTTTCCAGATTGAGCTGGTCAACCAGGGCCAGCGCACCCTGCCTTTATGATATAAATATCTACTAACCTCTACTAACCTATTGAAAAATACTCTTTACAATAATCATGCCTTATGGCAGAATCAGATGGTATGGCAATTGCATTTCTATTTAAAGGTAGTTAAATCAATAAGTAATGGTCAATAAAATACGAATTCTGATGCTCCTGCTGGCACTTTTTGTAGCAGGATACGCCGGATATAGTTTTTTATCCAGTTTTGAGACTACCGCCGAAGATGTAGAAGTCCGTATCACCAAAGACGGGGTCGATGTTGAGATCAAAAAATTCAATGTAGTACATGAGAATAGTGAGCGTAAAGAGTGGGAATTAAAGGCAGATGTTGCCCAGATAAATCAGTCCACGAACACCACCACCTTAAGCAAGGTCGAATATATTTATATCAATGAAAACGACAGAACGTTTAAGGTCTACGCAGACTCCGGCATTCTGCAAAACGAAACCAACGATCTTAATTTGGAGGGGCATGTGAAAATGGTGATTGAATCCGCCCTCATAAATGACAGGTTCAAAAATAAACCTGCAACCCAGAACTGAACCAGGCCCCGAGCTATTCATGACCCCCCTATCCCGCAGACCATTATTTTATCTGATACTCATCATCAGTCTATCCATCCTGGCAACATCAAATGTTTATTCCCAGCAGTCTAGTAACAAAAAATCTGGCAAAAAGGCTGACAGTTCTCCCATTCAAATTACCTCTGACAGAATGCGATCTGAAAATGGAGGGCAGAAAATAATTTTTTCCGGGCATGTTGAGGCTGTGCGAGACGATATGACCATCACCTCTGACATCATGGAGGTTTACAACACACCTGACAAAAAACAGACCGAAGAAATCGTTGCCATTGGTAATGTGGAAATTGTCCGATGTGATAAAAGAGCGAAGGGGGACCGGGCAGTTTATCTGGACCAGCTTCAGAAAATAATACTGACAGGGACCCCGAATGCTGTTGCATGGGAGGGGGAAGACATAATTAAAGGTCGGGAAATGATATTTCTGATCGAAAAAGACCGTTTCATGGTCAACGGGCGTGTACGCACAAAAATTTTTCCAAAGTCTGACGAGAAAAGGAAGAAAAAGCCATCGGGCAAAGGTGGAACGCCCTGCTCTCCTAAAACAAAGTGAGAGTGAGTTATTACGATTAATCAGGAAACAAAGCTCCTGGCAAAAAATTACGAGAGGTTCTATTACTAAACATATCTCAATTTATCAGTTATTCTCTCGATTGTTAATCAAATCCTGACCCAAAGCATAAGTTGAAAAATTTACGCGCAATAAATCTGGCCAAATCATACCGAAACCGTCAGGTAGTTAAAGGAGTCAATGTTGAAGTAAAACGAGGGGAAATCGTTGGCCTTCTGGGTCCCAATGGAGCCGGAAAGACCACTACATTTTATATGGTTGTTGGTCTCACTCCTCCCGATGAAGGACAGGTGCTTTTGGGAAACGACGATATTACTAAGTTCCCCATGCACATGAGAGCAAAAAAAGGTGTCAGTTACCTCCCGCAGGAGCCATCGGTATTTCGCAAACTGACTGTGGAGGAAAATATCATTGCGGTGATGGAAACGCTGGATATTCCAAATTTTGAAGGTAAGAAAAGAGCGCGGGCTTTACTCAGAGAGCTGAATATCCTGCACATTAAAAATGCCCGGGCCTACGCACTCTCAGGAGGTGAGCGGCGACGGGTTGAAATAAGCCGGGCATTAGCGACTTCACCCGAGTTCATACTTTTGGATGAGCCATTTGCCGGCATTGATCCGATAGCGGTCGCTGATATACAGACGATAATTTCCCATCTCAAAAATAAGGGAATCGGAGTGTTGATAACAGATCACAATGTAAGAGAAACGTTAAGCATTACAGACCGGGCATACATCATCAACGCGGGTGAGATTATCGCATCCGGTCTGCCCAGCGAAGTGGCTCAGGACGAAAAAGTAAAACAGATTTATCTGGGAGACCAGTTCTCTCTTTAATGACCGGAGGCGGGCAATAGCATGGCAATGGAAATGAAACTCAATGTCAACCTGAAGATGAGCCAGAAATTGGTGATGACCCCCATGCTTCAGCAGGCTATCAAACTGTTGCCATTGGCCCGCCTGGAGCTGGTCCAGCAAGTCCGTCAGGATATAATGGAAAACCCCGTTCTGGAAGAAGTTCTGGAAGAGGATGACGCGCAAGAAGAAAACGAAACCACAGAAGAGTCTGATCCCATAGAGCCGAAAGAAGATTTTGATATCCCCCAGGAAAAAGAAACAGAACACACATTGGAAAATCCGGATATGGACTGGGACACTTATTTCCAGGACAATATAGACCGCGGTAGCTCGGCAGAAAGCTATACAGAGCGTCCCTCCATCGAGGCAACCTACAAAAAAGAACCCTCACTGCATGACCACTTATTGTGGCAATTGAACCTTACCCTTGATAATGAACGAGAAAAGTTTATTGGTAGTTGCATCATTGGTAACACCGAAAACGATGGCTATCTAGGTTGCGAAATCAGCGAGATTTGTGAGGTCAGCCAGGCAGAAGAAAGTGAAGTCACCGATATCCTTAAAATAATACAGGGGTTTGAACCGATTGGCGTTGGCGCCAGATCATTAAAGGAATGCCTAATGATTCAGGCCAAAGCAGATGAAAATTGCACCCCCCTTGTCCTGAAATTAATTGATCAGTATCTGGACCGACTTGAAGAACGATATTTATTGAAAATCTCCGCCGAACTTAAGATCAGGGTAGAATCCATTGTCGAGGCAGTAAAAAAAATATCAGGATATAACCCCAAACCAGGGCAAATCATCAGCTCTGAACAAATAGACTATGTCGTGCCTGACATATTTGTGATCAAAACAGAAAAAGGCTATGACGTAACTCTTAATGAAGATGGCATGCCTAAATTACGCATCAGCCCTTATTATCAAAATCTCTTAAAAACAAGTGGCAAGGGAGAAACCAAGGACTATCTTGAAGATAGGCACAGGTCTGCTTTGTGGCTGATAAAAAGTATTGACCAGCGACGCCAAACCATCTACAAAGTAGGAAAAAGTATTGTGAAATTGCAGGAGGAGTTCCTGAATCAGGGGCTTTCGTACCTTAAGCCTATGGTTTTGAAAGATGTAGCCAAGGATATTGAGATGCACGAATCTACGGTGAGCAGAATAACTACCAACAAGTATATAGATACCCCGCAAGGAGTATTTGAATTAAAATTCTTTTTTCATAGCGGAATCAAGTCATACATGGGCAGTAATATGTCGTCGATTCGCGTGAAAAATATTATCAAGGAAATAATCGCCGAGGAAGATGAAAGAAAACCGCTAACGGATGATGAAATGGTTCAGGTTTTGATGCGGAAAAACGCAAAAATTGCCAGACGAACCATTACAAAATATCGCAAGGAACTCAACATCCCCCCTGCCAGCAAAAGAAAACGATTTTTTTAAAACGCTACACCCACAACCATCCTTGTATATTTATACACGGACAAATTATTATAGAAAACATGGAGATGTGACATGAAACTGACGGTAACTGGTAGAAACATTGAAATAACAGATGCAATCAGGGACCACTTGAATGGCAGAATGAGCAAGACTATTCAGGACTTGGGCGAAAGTGCGGATGTTCACATTTCACTTCACGTTGAAAAACATCGCCACATGGCCGAGATTACCGTCAAGACCAAAGGTTGCACAGTGCATGCAGATGAAGAGACAAAAGACCTGTATCAAACAATGGACAATGTTCTTGCAAAAATCGAAAAGCAACTGAAGAAACATAAAGAACGCTCGCAGGATATGAGAATTAAAAAAGGATCTGAAGCAAAGAGCAAGCTAGCCAACTAAAAACCATTCTCTGCACACGCATATTTAAAATACTTCTCTCTATCAATGAAAATCACAGATATATTAAAAAAGGAATTTGTTATCACCAATCTGGCTGGCACCGATAAAGACTGTGCACTGAAAGAACTTTCCACTTTCCTTGAGGACAAAGGAGCCGTTAAGAGCAAGGACGTCCTTTATTCCGCTTTGACAGAACGAGAAAAGTTAGGGAGCACTGGAATCGGTGAAAATGTAGCGATACCGCATGCCAAGCTGGAAGAAATCGATCGCATAATAACATTGTTTGCCCGCTCCGAGAAAGGTATAGAATTTGAATCGCTGGACAAAAAACCCGTTCATTTTATTTGTCTCGTTATAGCTCCTTCTAATTCTACAGGCCAGCATTTGAAGGCGTTGGCCCGCATATCCAGACTTTTAAAAAATCCTGCTCTGCGCGAAAATATATTGAGCGCCACTGAAATGGATAAAATTTTTTCGATCCTTGTGGATGAAGATTCAAAGTTCATTTAACAATGAGGCCAGTCTCTCCAACAAACACTTCCAATTTTCAATCCCGCTCAACTCACCTCTGAAGTGAAAGGTAATCTCAATTAATGTTTAAGGGAATAGCAGTATCAAAAGGAATAGCCATTGCTCGAGCATACATACTCGATCAGTCAAAGCTATGTATTCTTAAACAGAAGCTCAATCCTGATGACATAGAGGATGAAGTCCATCGTTTTCGTCAAGCTATCAAGAAAACCAAAATCCAAATGCAGGAAACCAAAAAGAGAGCTTCAAAAGTAGCGGAAAAATACTCTGTCATCCTCGACACCTATACCCTTTTGCTTGAAGATGACATTCTCGTTACGGACACTATCGATAGAATTCGCAAGGAAAGAATGAACGCTGAGTGGGCAATCACAGAAACCCTTGATAAATTCACCCGCCTGTTCAGCAATATAAACGACGAATATCTAAAGGGGAAAAACGACGACCTTGAGTTGGTCGTCCATGGAGTTATAAAAAACCTGATCGGACACAGTCAAGACTCGCTTTCAGAAATACAGGAACCCGTTATCCTGATCACCCACACCTTAAGTCCATCCGACACACTGTCAATTCCGCGTAATTTTGTATTGGGACTCGCCACCGAAGTAGGCGGCAAAACCTCGCATGTAGGAATATTTGCATCAGCTCTGGGAATTCCCGGTGTGGTCGGAGTCAAAGATCTAGCCGCAGAGATCAACACTGGGGACCCCATCATAGTTGATGGTATTGATGGTTATGTCATACCCAATCCATCCGAAACAATCCTAGAACATTACAAGATAAAACAAGCCAACTACAAAAAATATGAAGAAAAATTGCTGGAAAATATAGACCAGCCAGCGATAACACTAGATCAGTCTCGCGTTCGACTCATGGCAAACATAGAAACTACCGACGAAATCAAAGGACTCAAAAAATTTGGCGCGGAGGGGGTTGGATTATTCAGAACCGAGTTTCTATATTTAAATGCCCACACTCTTCCCACCGAAAAAGATCTCTATGAAAACTTTAAAAGGGTGGCCCAGGAACTTGCTCCCCTTCCAGTAGTCATAAGAACATTAGACATAGGAATGGACAAACAACTTCACTTTTATGGCCACAACGAAGAGGACAACCCAGCTTTGGGGTTAAGAGGAATTCGCATGTCCCTGGCGAAACCGGAACAATTCATCATACAACTTAGAGCCATCCTAAAGGCAAGCCTCTATGGAGAAGTAAAGATACTGTATCCGATGATTTCCGATGCGGATGAAATAGTTCAAGCAAATAGTATTCTTGAAGGTATTAAAGAAGAGTTCCGAGCGGAGCAAATTCCGTTTAACGAGGACATTGAAATAGGCGCCATGATAGAAACACCATCATCCGCAATTTGCGCCGAACTTATTTTGAAAGAGGTTGACTTTATAAGCATAGGCACCAATGACCTGATTCAGTATCTTCTGGCGGTTGACCGAATTAACGAACAAGTTGCGCATTTATACCAACCCTATAACCCGTCCATTTTAAAAACCCTGAGAGATGTTTTTGATGCTGCGGCGGCCGCTGGGAAAAGGGTTTCCATATGTGGTGAACTAGGGGGGGACCCCATGATCACCCTATTCCTGCTTGGACTTGGTCATTTGTCTGATTTGAGCATGGATCCGCATTCGATTCCAAAAATCAAGAAGATTATTTGCCAATCAAGCCTGAAAGAGGCTGAGGAATTTTCCAAACACGTTTTAAGCCTTGGCTCAACAAATGAAATTAATACCTTCCTGAACGAAGAGATGAAAAAGCGGTATCCATCCGATTTCGCGCAAGATTCAAAATATGAGATTAAAGAAAATTCTTAATAAAATATAGCCATTTATAAATACGGTTAATAATACATAAACTCGAAACACTTCAAATCCAAGAGGAGACTTATGAAGAAGAAATCATTTCTATTCACATCTGAATCCGTTTCAGAGGGCCACCCCGATAAAATTGCCGATCAAGTATCTGATGCCGTGCTTGATGCTATTCTGGCCCAAGATCCAAAGGCCCGGGTCGCATGCGAAACGATGATAACAACAGGGTATGCCGTAGTTGCTGGTGAGATTTCCACAAAATGTTATATAGAGATTCCGCACATTGTAAGAAATACCATTAAAAAAATTGGCTACTCCCACTCTGAAATGGGGTTTGACTTCGAAACCTGCGGGGTGCTGGTTTCCCTAGATGAACAATCCAAGGATATCGCCCAAGGAGTCAATGAGGGATCAAAGAAGGAACAAGGAGCAGGTGACCAGGGAATGATGTTTGGCTACGCGACCAAAGAAACAGCGGAACTCATGCCCATGCCGATCATGTACTCCCATAAACTGGTAAAAAAACTGGCTGATGTCCGTAAAAACGGGAAACTACCCTACCTGCGTCCGGACAGCAAATCGCAAGTATCAGTAAGATATGAAAACGATAAACCTGTCTGCATAGAAACCGTGGTCATTTCCACTCAACACAATCCTGGCATTTCAAATAAAAAAATGCGCTCGGAAATAACAGAACAAGTGATCAACAAAGTCATCCCTGAGAGATTTCGCGCTAAGAAAATGAAAATCCATATTAATCCAACGGGAAATTTTGTTGTGGGTGGACCACATGGTGACTGTGGTTTGACCGGAAGAAAAATCATTGTTGATACCTACGGCGGATTCTCCAGACACGGAGGCGGTGCATTCTCTGGAAAAGACCCGTCCAAGGTTGATCGTTCGGCGGCTTACATGGCACGTTATATCGCCAAGAATCTGGTAGCGGCAGGAACAGCTGACCGACTTGAAGTACAACTGGCCTATGCCATCGGTGTGGCTGATCCTGTTTCAGTTTTCGTCGAAACATTTGGAACTCACAAAATTAATCCAGATATTTTTGAAGACCTGGTTCGCGGTCATTTTAATTTGAAACCAGCAGGGATTGTCAAAACACTTGATCTTCTCAAACCCAGATATTCGCCAACTGCCGCTTATGGTCACTTCGGCAGGAAAGAGGCGAGCTTCACCTGGGAGAAAACCGACAAAGCCAAGGCTATCAGAAAAGCCACAGGCCTGTAATCCATGTCGCAGGATAAAATCGAGAATATAATGATGTCATGAACAATCTAATTCGTATAATAAAATTTTTATAAATGCTCGTCTGGATTTTTCACCATCCAGTATAATTGAAGAAATTATTTGGGGGCGACCTGTTCATGGCCAAAAAACCGTTCATCAATAAACATGGATTTGTAGAATACCCTTTCCTTCACGATACGAGAAAAGGAAAAAACTGGTGGTTCTTCAATCTACTTGAAGATTATCTGAAGCGACGGGCAAGACAGAAACATGGAAATGGTTATACCCGCGATCAAATGGATGAGGATATGATGCAGTTTCTTGCAGAAACCAATCTGAAATTCTATGTTCTGCTTCCATCTGGAATGGGAATGGAATTTAAACTGATAGGAAAGTATGAAACTCCTGAGCTCATACACCTTGAAGAACCCGTAGCATTTATCACAGAAACGTTCGGCGGAGGAAAGTATAAATGTAATATCTACCACAAAGGTACTTTTGCCGGAACGGAAAATTATAAAACCCACGGCGACCCTAAATGGGTCGAAATAAAAGACGACAACCCCATAGGCTAAACACCGTTAACAAAACAAGAGACATCTCAAAAGAAGCTATATCACAGCCTATTTTTGCCCTACGGCTAAAGTTCTTCGTCAGGATTACGGGGTTTTAAAATGATAGGAACATTTACCTTTAAATCGGCAGGCAAATTGGTTGCAGAGCTTCCAGCAGCGACCTGATCTTTTGGTTTTTCCAACCGCACATAAATCTTTCCGTCATGAACTTTGACTGGATAGGTTTCTGTATGGAGTTCGGGATTCTGGGGACACCACCCGGACTTCAACTCAAAGCGCCATTCATGGTTTGGACAAATGAGAACCCCTTCTTCAATTCTCCCCTCCCCCAGCGGTGCACCTCTATGAGGACAAACATTTTCTATAGCGTAATACTGTCCTTTATAATTAAAGATCGCGATCTCTTTTTCTCCAGCCGTTATGATGGCGGATTTACCAATCTCAAGATCCTCGCATTTCATCACCTTTGTATATTTTACTTTTGCCATAAAATTAATTCCATTCAATCGCGGCTTTCAGACACTACTTTTCCCCTGATTTTTTCTCATCAAGTTTATCAACATACTCGATCTCACTATTGGCATATAGAAAATCCATAACCTTGCGACCGAGAATTTTAGAGCTAGTGTGCTTAATAACTTCTGGATTGCTCATCATTCTATTTTTAACGTCGTCAAACTTTTGCTTGCTCTGCTCAGCGAGTGCCTTAAATTCTTCCTCCAGATCAAATTGGCTGACATTAATATTTTCCAACGCGCCTATATTCTCTAACAGCAGATATCCCTTACAATTATTTTCTGCCTTGCCGCGCCACTCATCTTTTGCCTTTTCTTCATCAAACCCAGAATCTTCAACTTGCATACCCGAATGCTCAATTTGAAACTTCATTCCCTCGGTCATAAACTTTAATTCACTTTCAACCATGGATTCGGGGGCTTCGATTTCGTTCTCATTGACAACCTTATCGAAGATTTCCTCCTTGATTCTGATTTCCTCCTTTTCCTCGTAAATTGACTGGAGTTTGGTCTTAACACCCCTTTTCATATTATCTATAGAATCATACCCCTCCTTCTCGGCAATATCATCAGTGAGTTCAGGCATTATTTTTTTCTTCAATTCATTAATTTTTATACTGAATACAGCAATATCATCAGGAGCTTCATCTACTGCCCCTGGAACGGGTATACGTACCCGGCTAATCTTATTATTCCAGTTGGCCGGCAGAATGACTTTTGCCTTGAATTCTTCTCCCAAGGTATGACCTATCAATTCTTCTTCGAAACCTTTTAACATTTTCTTTTCACCGATACGCACAATGTGATTTTTAGCGCTTCCATTTTCCAAAGGTTGCCCATCAAAAAAACCTTCAAAATCGATTACCAGATAATCACCCTTCTCCGCCTTATGATCATCTTCATGATGCTCAAAGGTTCCATATTGATCAAGAATGCTTTTGATCGCCACCTCAACCTCCTGCTCGGAGATGGAAGTCTCCACCTTTTTAACCTTGATTCCCTTATATGCCTTGACCTTCACCTCAGGCTTAATATCGACGGTGACAGAAAATTTAAGCGGACTGTTCTTTTTGACATCCTGAAAGTCAGAATTATCAATTTCCGGTGATCCCGCTGGAACGATTCCACTCTCTCGCAAGGCTTTTTCATAATATTCCTGCAATAGTTCCTGAAACATATTAGTGAACGATTGTAGGGGAACCTGTTTTTCCATAATGTGGCGTGGAATTTTACCTGGCCTAAAGCCAGGCATTGTCATCTGACGGTTCAATTCCTTGTAGGCATTGTCGACTCTCGCTGTAACAATATCTTCTGGAATAGTGATGTCCAGTTTACGTTTTAACGATTCCAACTCTTCAACGACCAGTTCCATTTTTATTTCCTGACTAAAGATTATTTTGTTGTTAAAATCAGGGGGCCCTAAAGGCTCTCACCTGACTGCAAGCCCCAGAGAGCAACCGATTTCTACCCCTTCCCACTGGCAATTATCAGGTCAAGTTCCTTTTTCAATTGGACCAGGATTTCATCATATGAATAGGAACCAAGTGTCTCGGTGCCCTTTTTCAAATTCACCCTTGAGGGACCACACCAAAGTCCGAGATCTGCGTCATCGGTCTCTCCCGGACCATTAACACGACATCCCATGACAGCGATGGTTAGCTTGTGTTTCTCTGCGTATGTGGTAATTTTACGGACTTCCTGAGCTAATTCAACAAATTTGTTATTCTCGACCCGCGAACAACTCGGGCAGGCGATGATATTCAGACCTTCCAGAAAATTATCTGGGACAGACCGGAACCTTCCTTCTTCAATATCTTTTATAATTTCACGACCGATCACAATTTCCTGCCCTTTATCCTCATTAGGCAAGGTGAGAGATACGCGGATAGTATCACCGATTCCATCTGATATAAGTTGTTCAAACGCAATCCGCGTTTTGATTATACCCTCAGGCGGTAATCCCGCCTCAGTAACACCCAGATGCAAAGGAACATCGGGGCGTTCTTTGGAAAACCTGCGATTGGCGTCGATTACTTTATCAGAATCTGAATCCTTCAAAGAAACACAGTAGTCTTCAAACTTCAAGTCATCCAACATCTGACAATGATCCACCGCACAGCGTACCATCCCCTCCACAGGATCATCCTTATATTTTTCCTTATATTTCGGATCAATAGACCCGCAATTAACTCCAATGCGAATAGCACAGCTATTTGCCCGGGCCGCATCTATAATGAACTTTACCTTTTCGCGGATTGACTTATCTTTCTCCAGATGAAACAGATGACCTGGGTTATAGCGGATTTTATTCACAAACGGAGCTACTTTTGGAGCTAGTTTGTAATTTTCCTGTAAGTCAACCGAAAAAACTGGATTGGGAAATTTTTTACGAAGAATTTTAAGCGCCGCAACATCATCCTCGCTGTCAACAGCAATCCGAATGACATCTGCACCTGCCAACTCAAGTATCTCTACCTGACGAGCCGTGGCTTCCAGATTTTGCGTTTGCGTGGCGGCCATGCTCTGGACGGCCAAGGGAGAGTCTCCGCCAATTTGCAGGGAACCAATACTAATTTTTCGCGTGGATCGGTGTTTTTGGGGCATTATGAAATATATAGTCGAACCGTCATGACGACGGACTACGATTGAACAGTCAAGCGAGGTTATCAGAAAATAATATCGTTAACAAGCAAGAGAGAAAAAGAATTCCCCGACTACCCCAGAGCAGAATATCTGCAAAAGGAACCTGCCTCTAAAACTTAATTCTTTTTAAGCTTGTTTAGCCCCGCCTTTGCGGTTGGGAGGCGTGCGTTCTGTGAAATAATAGACTCGTTTACCTGAAAGTTCGGGATGGAGCTTATCTTGAAATACTGGGAGAAGGTGGGCCATAGCCCGGTGACATCATGGGCTTCTTTAAAAATGGACAGTATATCGGTCGTTTCCTTAATATTTAAGAATATTGGATACCTGAACAATGAGGCGTTTTACTAAATATGGCAGTTTCCTAGTCTTTAATTTGAATAGAATGCTAAAATATCAACTGGTAAAATATACTAACAACAAATCCATGACTAGAGCAAATTATATAATATTTTTAGTTTCAATGACCTATATGTTATTTGTGGCAAGTATCGCTATCGCTGTGCCTAATCACGGACTCTCCCTTTACGGCCCGAAGGGCCTGAAGTACCTTCCTGGGCAAGCATACAAATATAGTGATCCCGAAGCAGAAAAAGGGGGGCAACTTGTTCTATCTGATTTTGGCGCATTCACAAAATTGAATCCGGCTTCTCTAAAAGGGGTCCCCGCCCCAGGGATAGGAGCCCTGATTTTCCAAACTCCAATGGACAGTTCCGCCGATGATGCTGAACCTTTTTCGCAATATGGCAATCTCGTTGAGAAAGTAGAACTGGCCGAAGACCGCTTGTCGATGATCTACCATATTTATCAACATGCCAGATTTTCTGACGGACATCCGGTCACAGCAGATGACTTTGTGTTCTCCTTTAATCTGATCAAAGAACCTGAATACCATCCCATCTACAAACAATATTTTAAGGATATCAAAACTGTAGAAAAAATTGATGACCATACGGTGAAATACACGTTCGCAATCTTTAATCAGGAACTGCCATTGATAACAGGACAAATGACCATCTTCCCCAAACACATCTATGGTGTTAAAGGAAAATCATTCGGTTCTGATTTCGACAGCATCGCTGTTGGAAGCGGGCCTTACACTGTAAAAGACTTCGAATTTGGAAAACACATCACTCTCCAGCGAAAAACTGATTGGTGGGGAAAGAACCTGACTGTAAATAAAGGAAGATACAACTTTGATCAAGTCACGTGGAAAATTTATCTCGATCCGGTAGCAATGCGCGAAGGTTTCAAAGGGGGTGATTTTGATGCACTCATGGTCAACAGCTCTCGTGACTGGGCCCTGGACTTTAAGGGTGACTATGTAAAAAAAGGCTACTACGGTAAAAAAAAGTTCCCTCACACAAGAGTAGCGGGAATGCAGGGTTTCGCCATGAACCAACGCAATAAAATATTTTCATCTCGAAAGGTACGTGCGGCTATTGCCATGACGTTTGATTTTGAGTGGAGCAATAAAAACCTCTTTTACGGACAATATACGCGTAACGAATGCTACTTCGACAACAATCCTGAGATGAAGGCGAGTGGAATTCCATTCGGCAATGTCAAAACTTTGCTAACCAAATTACGAAAGAAACACGGAGCCTCTTTTGTGCCCAAGACAGCATTAACCAAACCTGTGGGAACTCCGGGCCAGGGCCTTTCTTTAAGCAAAAATATTAGCATGGCAAATGCTTTGCTTGATTCCGCCGGCTGGGTGATCGGAAAGGACGGAATACGCGTCAAAAACGGTAAACATATGACTTTCGAATTATTACTCGCCAGCCCCGATTTTATGCGTATCGCGGAGCCCTACAAAAACAATCTGAAAAAAATCGGCGTGGAAATGAAAATTAAGGTCGCTCAAATCGCTGAGTACGAAGAAATTCTCAGAAACTTCAAGTTTGATATGATTGTCACTGGATATGGTCAAAGCCGCTCACCAGGAAACGAACAACGTTATATGTGGAGTAGTGAGGCCGCAAAAACTCCTGGCTCAAGAAATTATATGGGTATTGAAAATCCTGCCATCGATGAATTGATAGGCATTATTGTCAAGGCAAATTCAAGAAAAGAATTAATCGATGCGATCCAAGCCATGGATCGTATTTTAACGCACCAGTTTTACATCGTACCTCACTGGTATATCGCATACGACAGACTCGTCTATTGGCAGAAATTCTCACGACCTGCGATCAACTCATCTCAATCCGCCATAATAAATAACATTCTTGAGTGGTGGTGGTGGGATAAAGACAAAGCAACTAAATTGAAAGAGGCCTGGGCCTCAGGAATCTCTCTCCAATAAGTCCCTGCATATGACAGCTTACATAATCCGCCGAATGCTGTTGATGTTTCCCACCCTGATCGGAATCGTTACCATCACGTTTCTGATCATCCAGTTCGTTCCCGGTGGACCAATAGACCAGATGAAATCTCTCCTCAGAGGTCACTCGAGTGTCCTTTCGGAAGCCGGCGGAGGAGCTCAGGGAGCGATGTCCCTTAAGCAAAGGGAAATCGACCCAAAGCATTTTGCCCAACTAAAAAAAATATACCATCTGGATCGCCCCCTATGGGAACGCTACCTCAGAACATTCCTGTGGTATTCACCAAAGAATCGACAAGCGCCACTCGCAGAAAGTGTTTTCAGTAGAGACAACTGGGAGGGTTTCCTCGTTTTCAAATTCGGAGATTCTTTTTACCGTAACAAATCAGTACTTGAGTTAATTACAGAAAAACTCCCCGTCTCGGCATCGCTCGGCATCAGTAGCTTCTTCCTGACCTATATCGTATGTATCATCCTGGGAATCTCTAAAGCCGTCAGGCATGAAACACAATTTGATACGGCGACAAGTCTCATCGTGCTGATTGGGTACAGTATTCCCGGATTCGTGATGGGAATTTTTGTGATCGTGTTTCTGGGGCCAGGAGATGGCGCGATTTTTCACCTGGTTCCGTTGTCGGGATTAACTTCGGCGGGCACACCCGGGTATGAGGATTGGTCAACTTTTGAAAAATTGATTGACTACCTACACCATCTGGCGGCTCCTCTGTTCTGTTTTGTGTTGGGAGGATTCGCCACCCTCACCATGCTCACCAAAAATGCCATTCTTGAGGAAACAAGAAAGCAATATGTTCTCACGGCCCGCGCAAAAGGATTGCCGGAGAAATTAATTCTATTCAAACATATTCTTAAGAACGCGCTCATCCCTCTGGTGACAGGCTTTCCCATTGCTTTTTTGGCAATGTTTTTCGCGGGCTCTCTTTTAATCGAACAAATATTTACCCTGGACGGACTGGGTCTGCTTTCCTATCAGGCCGTCATCCAAAGAGATTATCCAATCGTATTGGGAACATTATTCATATTTTCCCTGATGGGACTGATTGGTCAGCTACTGACAGACCTTTCATATGTTCTCATTGATCGACGAATCTCTTTTGACGAATCACAGGGATAAAAGATATGAAAATCGACAAGGGCATTAAACTTAAATGGGAAAAATTCACACGGGACAAGCGAGCCTTTAGCAGTTTTATTATTCTGGCAGTTTTTTTTATCGTTACGGCACCGGCTGAATTTTTATGCAATGTTCGCCCTATCCTGCTGGTGGTTGATGGAAAAACTTTCCTTCCCATATTGTTCACGTACAGTGAAAAAGATTTTGGCGGCACCCTTCCCAGTGAACCGGATTACCTCTCCCCCGGCTTTCTAAACCTTATTAGTGGAAAATCTGACGAGGGCCCTCCCCTGTCAACTCAAAATAAAAATCAGCCGCAATTGTCCCTGGGCCTGGATGATTTTGAAGAAAAGGATACGGAAGTTTTCTCCCTTGGCATTGATGACTTTGAAGAAGAGGAAGAGATTCCACCGTTCACCATAGGCATGGACGATTTTGAAGATGAAGTTTCAGGAAGTCCAACGACACCCAACATGGAATCCACTTCCTCCAAAGTCTCCATGGAACAGCGTGAATACTGGATTCTTTGGCCTCCCATTCGCTATGACTATAAATACATCCAAACCGAAAGCAAATCAGGAAATGTCGTACTTGCGGCCCCGTATAAAACTTTTATAGAAGAAACCAATCAGGTAATAGAGTCATCCTGGGTAGATGGCCACTATCTGGGAACCGATGACCGTGGACGAGATGTTCTGGCAAGGCTCATTTACGGGTTTCGCATTTCAATGATATTTGGGCTTTCCCTGGCCATCACAGGAACTTTGATAGGTTGTTTGCTTGGCAGTACTCAAGGTTTCTTTGGTGGCTGGATAGACTTGATAGGTCAGCGATTGACCGAAATATGGGGATCAATTCCTCGACTTTACATTCTCATCATCTTAAGTTCATTTCTCGTCCCCTCGGTTCTGCTACTGTTTTTTATACTAAACTTGACCGCCTGGATGGGTATAGCGGCCTACATCCGCGCCGAATTTTTAAAAATTCGCAACTTTGAATATGTCAAAGCGGCAAAGGCAATGGGTGTATCTAATTTCAAAATCATGCGCCGACACATTCTTCCAAACGCGTTAACGCCTGTGGTCACATTTTTTCCTTTCGAAGTAACAGCGGGAATCCTGGCACTAGTGAGCCTCGACTTTCTGAACCTTGGCGTTCCCAGTCCCGCGCCCAGCATCGGCGAATTGCTGGCACAGGGAAAAACCAATTTGCAGGCAATCTGGATATTGCTTCCTACATTTATTGTTCTCAGCGTAACCCTGACTATGCTTACTTTTATCGGTGAAGGCATACGCAACGCGTTTGATCAGAAAAGGAATGCCTGAATGACCAAGTTGCTTGAAGTCAAAGATTTGAGAACCTACTTTAAAGTTGGACTGGATAAAACCGCCCAGGCCGTAGACGGTGTATCTTTCGACATTGAGCAGGGGAAAACCCTGGCCATCGTTGGAGAGTCGGGGTGTGGTAAAACACAAACCGCATTTTCATTGATACGTCTCATCGCTGAGAATGGCTTTCACCCTTCCGGCCAAATTAAATTCGATGGCAAAAACCTGTCACAGATTTCGGAAGAAGAAATGCGGTCCCTGCGCGGTAACGATATCGCTATGATTTTTCAGGAACCGATGACATCCCTCAACCCTCTTTACCGAATCGGTAATCAGTTGGAAGAGCCTCTACGTCAACACAGCAAAATCGCCAAGGGCCTGGCCCGTATACGAGCTGTAGAGTTACTGGATCATGTGGGAATTCCGGACCCCGACAAACGCGTGGACAGTTTTCCGCATGAACTGTCAGGCGGCATGAAGCAACGTGTGATGATTGCCATGGCGCTGGCCTGCAAACCCAAACTGCTCATTGCCGATGAACCGACAACTGCACTCGATGTCACCATCCAGGCACAAGTTCTCAGGTTGATGTCCGATCTACAGAAGGAAACTGGCATGGCTATTTTATTGATCACCCACGACATGGGGATTGTTAATCAGATGGCCGACGATATCGCCATCATGTACGCCGGACGAATCGTGGAACTGGGAAGCCGTGAAATTGTGTTTAATAACATGGCTCATCCATACACACGACGTTTATTCGATTCGATTCCAAAACCAGAGGATGCGGGTTATCTATTGAACACCATTCCCGGAATGGTTCCCGGCGCGACAGATTATGGCGAGGGCTGTCTTTTCGCAGATCGATGTCATCAGGTTATGGATATCTGCAAATCGACAGATGGCCCCAAATGCACCTTGAACCCAGGACATATCACTGTCTGCCATTTATATGACAAGGGAAACCATCCCGCCGACGAAAGAAAAGCAAAACGTCTTCCAGTGCCAGACAGGAAGTTGCGAAGCGATTCTATCGTCACCATTAATTCCCTTAGCACATGGTTTCCAGTTCGCAAGGGAGTCTTTCTACGCATCGCAAATTATGTCAAAGCTGTCGACAATGTGGATATGGAAATACAAAAAGGTTCCACCCTTGCGCTTGTAGGTGAATCAGGTTGCGGCAAAACAACATTGGGCGAATCCATTTTGCGACTGACCAGAGAAGCGAAGGGGGAAGTACTTCTCAACGGTCAGGACATTATGAAATTAAATAACGAAGAATTAAAAAAGATCAGAAACAAAATGCAAATTGTATTTCAAGATCCAATGGGATCGTTATCTCCACGCATGACGATTGAAGATATCGTTGGAGAGGGACTGCATGTACACTTTCCAAACATTGGTCCTGTTGAACATAGAAAAAAAACTGAACATGTTTTAGGTGAAGTGGGGTTGTCACCCTCTATTGCAGAAAGATACCCGCATGAATTTTCCGGTGGACAAAGACAACGCATCGCGATTGCCCGGGCCTTGATCCTTGAACCGGAATTTCTCGTTCTGGACGAACCCACCAGTGCCTTGGATGTCTCAGTGCAAGCGCAAGTACTTAATCTTTTCAAAGAGTTACAGGCAAGAAGAAACCTGACCTATTTATTCATCACGCACAATTTAAGTGTGGTCCGATACATGGCAGATCGCGTTGCCATTATGTACCTTGGTAAAATTGTTGAGTACGCCAAAGTAGAAAAAATTTTTCAAAAAGCAATACACCCATATACAAAATCTTTATTGGATGCAATCCCCGATCCGTCAAAGCGCAAAACATTCCATCCGATAACAGGTGACGTGCCCTCCCCACTCAACCCACCCACCGGATGCCATTTCCATCCACGCTGTCAAATTTTTCTCAATGAAGCAGAAGGCTCACTGCTAAAACAAAAATGCAAAAATACCTACCCAGAAATTTATTCTTCAGGAGAATCTTTTGTGCGCTGTCATGCAGAGAATATGGAAATCAAAGGTGCATAAGTTAAAGTACCTTTAAAATTCTTGAACTTAAAATCACCATCGTTACATTAATTTTTTAAGCGTTACATTACCTTGGATTAAAGTTTTGGGGCCAAAATTTTATGAAACGTTTAATCACATTTATTTTAATTTTTGCTTTTCTGATTCTTGCTGTCGCCGTAGTTAGGGGTGAGAGTAATAAAGATATTCGCGCAATAAAAAAGAAAATCTTAATAAATTCCGGTGATGCAATACCCTATTTACAAATGGGTCATACTCTTTTGAAATCGGGACAATATCAGGAAGCAACAATCCCATTAACCAAAGCGAATGAGTTGGAACCCAATTTTGCAGAAGCACATTACTCCCCAGGAATTGCTAATGGGGCTTTGGGGAAACATCTGGAGAAAATCAAAGTATTTGACGAGACGACACGCATTCAGCCCAGCTTTGCCGGGGGACATTTTAAATTGGGGGTAGCGCACACCACACTAGAAAGACATCAAGAGGCGGGAGAAAGCTATAAGCTGGCCCTGAAGATAGACATCGATTATCCGCTGGCGCATTACTTCATGGCACTGTCCTAATACCTTTCAAACAGATATGAAGAGGCCGTCCCGGCCCTCAAAGAAGCAATCAGTCTGGATCAGGACCATGCCGATGCCCACTATCTTCTGAGACTCATCTATCTAAAACAGAGTCGCTTGTTAATACCGTTGCAAAAGGCATTTGCCGCCAATTCTGAACTCAGCCAATCTGCTACCGCAACAGGATTCGGGCTAAACTGACTCGCCGTAACCGAACTAGCGTGACGACCCGGTTTTGTTATAAAAATAGTAAATAACCGCCAATGCGGCACACCCCGACAAACCCAGTGTCATTATTGAGTCAAGCGACATCATCTCCTCCTGTTAAACAATAATAAATTTTTGCAACAAATAACTTTCCCCGAAACTACGCTATACAGAATTCATGTTAACCTACCAGCAGTTGACCAATTAATAAACATAAATTTGGCCGCAGGGATGCGCCTGCGTCCTCACAGCATTATATTAGAAGAAGGATATGGAGTTATCTATTTGAGCCAATTGCCATAGAAGGCTGACCATGAATATTCTTTATCCATTTGCCAAAAGGTTCATTGCCGGGGAGGACCTACCTACAGCGATGAAATCCATCCACAATCTGCAAACATCGGGATACCTGTCTACCGTGGATATTCTCGGTGAAAATACCCTCCGCAGGGATCAGGCCGAACAGGCGCAGAAATCTTATCTCGACCTTCTCAGCCAAGTGGACAAAGAGTCCTTGCCTGTGGATTTCTCGGTAAAGGTCACGCAAATGGGGTTGGATATCAACCGCGATTTATGCAAAAGGAATGTTTCGGAAATTTTGAGCGTGGCCTCAGGCCACACGGTTCGGCTCGATATTGAAGGGTCTGACTACACACAGCAGACAATCGACTTGTGTATCGAACTGCATGAAACACACAGAAATTTGGGGCAAACCGTGCAGGCTTATCTATACCGCACAGGCGGTGATATAAAACGTCTGATCGAAAAAGGAATTTCCATCCGACTGTGCAAAGGCGCCTACAAGGAGCCAGACACTATCGCCTGGACCTCAATGGATGATATTCGCACAAACTTTTTAACACAGGCTAAAATTATTCTTAAAGAAGGATTCCTCCCCGCGATTGCCACTCATGACGAGTATTTACTAACCGAAATTCTCGATTTCGTGAAAAAGGAAAATATTTCACCTAGGTCATTTTATTTTGAAATGTTATACGGAGTTCGCCGGGATATCCACAAAGCTCTTCTCGACAGAGGTTATCAGGTGCGAATTTATGTGCCTTACGGCAAGTCCTGGTTGCCTTACACACTGAGGCGATTGACCGAGAAAAAAGAAAACCTCCTCTTCGTCATGCGCCACCTGTTCAGAGAAACTTTTGGCCTGAGTAAAATAAATTAGGGAATTAAACGTATGGCAGGAATTAAACTATAACCTACCCATTCATGAGGCAGGCTACAAAAGCATAACAACAATCTGTCTTATAGGGTTTCGATGCCGAACAGCTTGAGGAAGGAGACTGCCGCCCAGATACCGATGCTGGCGAAAAAACCCAGAGCTACGGCGGCAAACACAAAAATACCTGTTAATTTAATTAACTCCACAACACCTCTTCCTTTCATGGCTCCCTCTTAATGAAACACGGGCTGACCGTGCGACCTGGGCCGGGATAACCTTATTAACCGCCCTTCCCTTTAATAATTAACATTACATAAAGATTTTGACAAGTATTCAAGCAATCTTTTCCATATTAAGCTCTTCAATGTTATATTCCTCTCCCAAGAGCGGCTTTTGCACTGGTGCCCAGCACAGGTGTAAGTGCTATTTTAAAGGGCCACAGCCCTGAAGGATTGCCCTACATAATCTGGGGCCATTGTTTCGTAGGGCAAGACTTCAGCCTTGCGATAAATTTCCAATTATGCAAAGCTCTCGTCCCAAGCTAGGAATACTCGCGGAAAAAATCAATAACCTGATGGAGAATCAGGAATATTACGACGAACTTTTGAACACGACTTTAGTTGATAAGCAACGATTTGTATTCGACTGGGGAGAGGAAATGGTGAAAGTAGTCGAAAAAATAATGAGCCTTAAAAATCAAAATAAATACATAAAATCAACATATTAAAAGACAATAACTAATGTAAAACATTAATCTTGTTGCGTGCGTAAATCCATCAGGTTTTGCGCTTGCCGGTCGGCGTGATAAGAACTTCGCACCAGCGGTCCCGCTTCCACATGCTCCAATCCCAGCGATTCGCCAATGGCTTTGTATTCGGCGAATATGTCTGGATGGATGTACTCCACAACCTCCAGATGACGTTTGGAAGGACGCAAATATTGTCCGAGTGAAAGAATCTGGCAGTTGGCTTCCACCAGATGGCGCATCGACTCAACCACCTCTTCCTTTTTTTCCCCAAGCCCCAGCATGAGACTGCTTTTTATGATCGGTCCTTTTTCAGAAGCGATTCTCAGAGTATTCAACGACCATGAATAACGGCACTGAGGGCGCACCACAGGCTGCAACGATTCCACCGTCTCCAGATTATGTGCCAGTACATCCGGCTTGGCCTGACATATTTTGTCTATAAGAGAAATCTCCCCCTTGAAGTCGGGAATCAACGCTTCAACTTTAATCTCTGGACAAGTTTGTTTTACCCGCTGAATGGTTTCCGCCCAGATATCAGATCCACCATCCGGCAAGTCGTCCCGGTCAACGGAAGTGATGACGACATATTGAAGATCAAGGCGAGCTAACATCTCCGCGACTTCTTGAGGTTCTTCAATCCGGGGAGGTCGCATATGTCCCGTTGGAATATCACAGAATCGGCAGGCACGAGAGCAGGTATCGCCAAGAATCATCAATGTCAAAGTCCCGGCAGACCAGCAACTACCAATATTAGGACAGGAGGCCGACTCGCACACCGTGTTCAGCCCGTGTTTCCGGGTTAAATCTTTTAACCTGAAATAATTCTTTCCACTTGGAAGAGAGGCCTTCAGCCAATCGGGAAGCCTTCTAACAGGAATGGGCGAAGGTGTGATTTCTTTCATAGTCAAACCGGGTAGAGAATGTTCTTGCAGGCAGTCCATAGCATGAATTGCTGACCTGGTGTATAATCAAGATAGAATGAACCATATCATCCCAAACGAGGGGACAACAACATTATTAAGCTGATTTCGACAACTATTCTGGCTCTTGGTGGATGAGTTATGGCAACCTGGTATTTTTCTACCTGGGAAACCCTGTCCCGCCCGCTTCGCGATAGCCTGAGTATGCTGGTTCTGTTCTCAAACCTTCTGATTGCAGGTATATTAATCGTTGTGATCCTTATTCGGGCCGATAGACCCCGACCACAGCCCTAAAACCAGACCACCCTCTTTCCACATCCCAGCCCAATCAATGCATATTAAGATTATTGACAGATACATCATTCAGGAACTGATAAAAGTATTTTTGATCAGTACCTGTGCCCTGACCATGGTGCTGTATTTGGATAAATTTCTGTTTATGGCCGAAATGATCGTGAATCGCGGCGTATCATTTTTTGAGATGTGCCGCATCATGATGTACATATCTCCAGCGTTTTTAGCACTCACCGTTCCCATGAGCGTTCTTGTGGCATCCGTGGTGGCATTCAACCAGTTTTCTGCCTACAACGAATGGGTTGCCATGAAGGCCTGCAATTTAAGCTTCCTTCAGACCATGCGTCCCGTGCTAATATTTTCGCTATTCACCTACTTCCTCGCCGCCATTATCATGGTTTATGCATTGCCCTGGGGCAATTTATCTTATAAAAAACTGATATTTAATATCATTAAAACCAGGGCCAGTATTGATATCAAACCCAACGTGTTTAATTATGACTTTAAAAATCTCGTCATTCTGGTAAAAGGTCGAGAAGGACAATCCCAACTGACAGGCGTGTTCATAGCAGACTCAACACAGTCAGAAATACCAAAAATAATAACCGCCAGCCGGGGCTTGATTCTCCCAAACCCAAAATCTTTAAAAATCCAGCTCGAACTGACCAATGGCACGATCCACGAATTAGGTAGCACCCGAAGCGATTACCAGACCATTAATTTTGATATGTATGACCTCACTCTAAAACTGCCTGATACGGAGCGCCTCGAGAAGGAAGCCCTGGTAGGCAACCGTGAGCTGTCAATCGACCAGCTCCTTATGAAAATAGACGAATTGAAAAATAAAGGACTGCCCGCCCGTGGGGCTCAGGTTGAACTCAGCAAAAAATTTGCGATCCCTTTCACCTGCCTGCTGTTTGGTCTGCTGGGCGCACCGCTGGGAATCCATTCCAGTCGTTCAGGAAAGTCAGGAAGTTTTGCCATGTGCGTCATGGTCATACTGCTGTACTACGTGGGACTCATATTCATGCAAAATATGGGAAGAGTAGGAAAACTGGAACCTTATTCTTCCGTATGGATTCCAAATATTATCATGCTGATGATCACTATCTACACATCCTACAAAATGCAAAAAGATCTGCCCTTCCGGCTTACAGAGTGGGTGGCAGATCGTACGATTATAATTTATAAATTTTCCAGAAATACCGTGTCGAAACTGGTCCCGCAATCACCCCGTCAGAACATCAAGCCTCTTAAATATGAACGTAACAGGGAGGTTCTCGATGAAACGACAAAAAAAATCATGCGGGAAAAGATGCAAAATCTTAAATAAAACCGATATTAGAATCAGGAGACTGCCATGCTGACCGCAAAAGATATTATGACAACGAACGTTATAACCGCTAGCAGAAACGTGCCGATCAAAGAGCTTTCTGAGTTATTCGTAGAGCATAAAATTAACGGACTGCCCGTGGTCGATGATGGCGGTGAAGTGATCGGCGTAGTCACTCAGGGAGACTTGATCGAGCAACAGAAAAATCTACACATACCCACAGTGATCGCCCTTTTTGATGCGGTCCTTTTCATCGACAGCGCAAAAAAGTTTGAGGATGAAGCAAAGAAACTGGCTGGAAAACTGGTAGACGACATATACCATCATAACCCAGTTACAGTAACGCCCGATACGGAGACAGGAGAGATAGCCAGTCTCATGGCAGAAAAAGGTATGCACACCATCCCCGTAGTCGATGCCGGTAAACTCGTTGGCATAATAGGAAAAATCGATATCATCCGTGGAATGAGATAATTTTTTTAGATTAAGGGTTGTATAGAACAACGTGAGTCACACCAAAGCCTTGTCTATTTCATTAAGGAACCCGGGCACACATCAATCGGCTTAGTGATATAAGAGCTGAATCCCATATCCAAAGCCTTTTTTGTATCGCTATCCATCATATGGGCTGTCAAAGTAAGCACAGGAATGCATTCAGTCTCCTTGATTTCTTGTGATTTTTTGAAAGCTGTAAGCCCATCCATCTCCGGCATCTGGATATCCATTAATATCAGGTCTGGTTATCGCTTTGACCGCAGATGCGAAAGACGTGAATATAAAAACGGCTTTGGATATGGGGTTCGAGAATTACGTGACCAAGCCCATCGATGTAGCTAGATTCACAAAAATAAATGATGATACTTTGATAATATAAGTCGCGTCAGGAACGCCCCCTTGTATATTTGAGCACTCAAGTTTTAAGATCCATCAATTCAACTTCCTTAAGCCTTTTGCTCCGTTCGCACAAGATTAATCCGGAACGGATACAGGAGGGGTCTCTTTTCCTCTAATGACCATTTCTGTGTGTACGTGAATGAGAGATGAAAGCTTTGAACAGAGGATGGGGTTCCATGGGGGATGATTTGAATTCCGGATGAAACTGACCGGCCAGGAACCAGGGGTGATCTTCCAACTCAACTATTTCGACCAGATTTCCATTTGGTGACAGGCCACTGAATTTGAGTCCAGCTTCTTCCAACTGAATGCGATACCGATTATTGAATTCATATCTGTGCCGATGCCGTTCATATATCTCTCGAGTTCGATAAGCTTCATAAGCGTTGGATTTTTTTCTCAACTGACAGGGATATTCGCCAAGCCGCATGGTGCCGCCCTTATCCCCTTCCACACTTTGATCGGGCAACAAGTCAATGATGAGGTCTGGCGAATTGGGAGCAAACTCGGCGCTATTCGCTTTCTTTAACTGAACCACACTGCGGGCAAATTCGATCACGGCACAGTGCATGCCAAGGCAGATGCCGAAAAAAGGCACCTTATTTTCTCTCGCGTATTGAATCGCACGGATCTTGCCTTCGACACCACGGTCGCCGAATCCACCTGGCACCAGAATGCCATCATAACGTGTGAGGTCGCTCAGATCGGCTTCGCTCTCAAGTTTTCCAGCATCCAGCCAATGAATGTTTACTCCGACATCATTACCAATGCCTCCATGAATGAGAGCTTCAGTCAGACTCTTATAGGAATCCTGCAAATCAATATATTTTCCGACTACGGCGATATCAACTTCACCCGACTTGGGTTTATCCAGAATATTAACAACTTTGCCCCAGGGTTCCAGGTCAGGTACCTTTGCCGAGATTCCCAGTTTGGAAAGAATAATTTTCGGCAACCCCTCAGCTTCCAGAGACATGGGAACTTCGTAGATGCTTTTGACATCCATCGCTGTAATTACCGAGTCGACCTCAACGTTACAAAACAGCGCTATTTTCTGTTTAAGGTTTTTAGCCAGTTTCTGTTCCGTGCGGCAAAGCAGAATGTCTGGCTGGATTCCAATTTCACGCAGTTTCTGGACACTATGCTGTGTAGGCTTGGTCTTTAATTCACCGGACGTTTTAATATAAGGCACCAGGGTGAGATGAACGTACAACACGTTTTTTGATTTCACATCAAACCGGAACTGTCTGATGGCTTCCAGAAAAGGTAAACTCTCGATGTCACCAACCGTACCGCCGACTTCGCAAATGACAACATCGACACCCTTCCCCACTTCACGGATATGGTGCTTGATTTCATCTGTTATGTGGGGAATAACCTGAACCGTAGCACCCAGATAATCACCACGCCGTTCCTTTTGAATAACATTATGATAAATTTTCCCAGCCGTCATGTTGTTCATACGGCGCATTTTAGCCTTGGTGAACCGTTCGTAATGTCCCAGATCAAGATCCGTTTCCGCCCCATCATCCGTCACAAAGACTTCCCCATGTTGGAGCGGATTCATCGTTCCGGGATCGACGTTTATATAAGGGTCTAGTTTTAAAAGGGTAATTTTTAATCCAGAACACTCAAGTAAACTGCCAATTGACGCGGCGGCAATTCCTTTGCCCAATGAAGAC
>Ga0208639_1000113_pt1 | contig 60640 bp, 57 predicted proteins | sample ETNtaG_33_FD_185772 | JGI IMG/M metagenome (GOLD analysis project Ga0208639, IMG submission 185772) | Marine microbial and viral communities from oxygen minimum zone, Eastern Pacific Ocean - ETNP201310SV76 (SPAdes) (version 2) | ecosystem: Environmental > Aquatic > Marine > Oceanic ...
TTTCCTCTAAATCAACAACCTTTGAAGGATGTATATTTTTATTAGTCCAATCTAGCTCTGATAAATGTATTAATCCTTCAACGCCCTGTTCAAGCTCAGCAAAACACCCGTAGTCAGTTAAATTTGAAACGCTAGCTTCATATACACCACCAACTGAATATTTTCCTTCAATTGTTTCCCATGGATCATTCTGAATCTGCTTTAACCCTAATGAAACTCGAAGTTTTTCTTTATCAAAACTTAATATTTTTACATCAATTTCTTCACCAAGACTTAAAACCTCAGCTGGATTAGTAACCCTTGACCATGAAATATCGGTTATGTGTAATAAGCCGTCTAAACCTCCCAGGTCAACAAAAGCACCATAGTCAGTTAAGTTTTTGACTACGCCTTTAACGATTTGGCCTTCATCAAGATTTTTTAACAACTCAACTTTTTCAGCAGAATTAATTTTCTCTAAGACGGCTTTTCTTGATAGAACAACATTATTTCTTTTGTAATCTAACTTAATAACTTTAAATTCTTGAACAGTATTCTCAAGCTCTGGGGCTTCCTTGACAGGTCTTATATCTACAAGTGATCCAGGTAAAAATGCTTTGACAACATCAACCTCAACTGAAAAACCGCCTTTAACTCTTGTGAGAACCTTTCCTTCAACAAATTCTCCAGTCTCTAAGGCATCTTCAAGCTTTTTCCAAGTTCCAATTTTTCTTGCCTTTTCACGGGAGATTCTTGTTTCTCCGTAGCCATCCTCAACTGCCTCTAAAGCAACTTGGACTTCATCGCCAGATTCAATTTCAACCGATCCATCATTATTCCTAAACTCATCTAGGGAAATGACTCCTTCTGATTTCAATCCAACATGGACTGTCACCCATTCCTTATCAACATCTAAAACAACTCCTGTGACAATGGAGCCGGGTTGCATTTCAAGTGTGCTTAGACTTTCATCTAATAGTGCAGCAAAGCTTTCTGACATATTTTTTATACTTCCTTGGTATGTTCATTATAAATTTTTAAAACTATTTCCAATACTTCTTGAGGAGTTAGATCAGAGGAATTCACTTCAATGGAATCATCCGCTGGCATCAAAGGAGATATTTCTCTTGCCTTATCTGCCTCATCTCGCAATCTAATATCTTCAATTAGATCGCGCATATTAACGCCTTGACCCGCATTCTGCAACTCTAAAAACCTTCTCTTTGCTCTTACTTCTGCATCGGCAACTAAAAAAATTTTAGTCCCAGCATCTGGAAATACAATAGTGCCCATATCCCTGCCATCTGCAACCAATCCACTGTCGCTGGCTAAATCTCTTTGAAAAGTAATTAAGTTGTCTCTAGTTTCTTTTAAACTGCTCAATTGAGATGCGGATTTAGCTATATTTTCATGCCTAAGGATTGAAGTAATATCTTTATTATTCTCAAAAACATGCATCTCATGGTCAATACTATCAATTCTTAAATTGGAAAATAGGCTCTTTGCAGTAGAATGATTTTGACCCTGATCAAAACAGTATGAATATGCTCGATAAAGCAGGCCACTATCTAATAAAAGAAAATTGAGCTCTTTTGCCAATGCTTTAGCAAGCGATCCTTTGCCAGATGCAGAGGGACCATCAACAGTGATAATATTATTATTTTTCAAGCTTATATCCTATAGAAGCAATTAGTTCTATAAAATCAGGAAATGATGTAAAAATATTTTTACAATCCCTCACGGTTATTGGTTTTGAGCATTTCAAACCAGCAATTAAAAAGCTCATAGCAATTCTATGATCTTCACGAGATTCAATAAAAATTGGTTGCTCCATTAAAAGTGTATTTGGACTTCCAATAATGCTCATGCCATCTTCAAAATTATTATGCTTAACTCCAAGTCTACTGAAACCATCTGAAACGGCTTTAAGCCTATCTGATTCCTTAACTCTTAATTCTGCAGCATCTCTAATCACGGTTTCCCCCTCTGCAAATGCAGCCGCAATAGAAATGATAGGTATTTCGTCGATAATATTTGGAATGATTTCTCCTGAAAGCTCAACTCCTTTTAATATAGATTTTTTAATTTTTAAATCAGCACAAGGTTCTCCTGACTCTAATCTTTGATTTTTAACCTCAATATTCGCACCCATTTTTTTTAAGGCTAGCAATACTCCTGTTCTTGAGGGGTTCATTCCAACATTGGAAATTTCTAGCCCAGGTGAGTTGCTAATTAAGGCAGCAACTATCAAAAAAGCAGCCGAAGAAATATCACCCACCACTGTATAGTTTTTAGCATTCAAATGATTGGAGGGCGCCAGTTGGATAATATTTTTACTACCCTCAGAGGTAATTTCTATATTTGCACCGAAGTTCTTTAGCATTCTTTCTGTATGATCTCTTGTTTGAATAGGCTCAATAATTTCAACACCTGTCCCTGAAGCAAGACCAGCCAATAAGATACTTGATTTTACTTGAGCGCTTGCTACTGGCAATTCATAGGTATATTGCTTTTGAAGTGAAGTTGCCAACACTGCAATAGGCAACTTACCATTTGATGATTCAATGTTGGCACCCATTTCAGTCAATGGGTTTATTACCCTGCTCATTGGTCGAGAAGATAAAGATTCATCGCCGCAAAAAGAAAGATTTAAACCAATGCCAGAAGTCAAACCCAGCATGAGACGCAAGCCAGTCCCGGAATTACCAAGATTAAGTGGTTCGTCACAATTCTGAAAAATATAATTTCTTTTACATAAATAAACCAAGCCGTTTTCATCAACTGTAATGCCTGCTCCAATTTGATTGAGTGCATTCATTGTTGAGAGCGCATCTTCTCCATGCAAGAAACCATCAACTGTCATTTCTTGATTCATCAAAGCTCCGATCATTAGAACTCTTTGAGATATAGATTTGTCACCAGGACATTGAACAGTCCCAAGAATTTGGCTATTGATTGACGTTGTTAAATTCAATAGTTTGATTCCTTAAAATCTTTAAGTTCGCTCAAAAGATCCTGAAGACCATGAGGATCATTTGCAATTTTATCCTTCAACATATTCAGACTTGTCACTAAATCATCTATTGCAAAATCAATGTGCTTTCCATTCATTAAAAAAATATCTGCCCACATTTCAGGAGACGATGATACCAGTCTTAAAAATTCTCCAAGGCCTCCTCCTGAAAAAAGCGCAAGATCATCTTGCTCAAGTCCCTTAAGGGTATTTAATAATGAGTAGGCCACAACATGAGGAAGATGGCTAGAATATGCGAATATCTGGTCATGCAACTCAACATCCAACACTGTAATGTTTGATCCAAGTGTGTTCCATAAATTTGTAACTCGATCTACATGCTGTGATGCTACGGAGTCATGATAAGACAAGATTGTTGATTTTCCATTGAAAAGATTAGCAACTGAATTTTTTTCACCCGAAAGGTGAGAGCCTGCTACAGGATGAGAGAAGATAAAATTTTCAGGAAAATTAAATTCTTGCAAAGTTTTATTTAGAGAGCTTTTAGCGCTTGTTGTATCCGTGATAGTAACTGAAGAATTAAATAAAAAGTCTAAGGATTTTAAAATATCAACAGTTACACTTGGAGGAGTTGCAATAATCACCAGTGAATCTTTGTATTCAGTATTTCTTAGATTATCAAGAGACTGAATTGAGTCGTTAATTGATTGATTGTCTAATGCATTCTTGATACTACCTTGATTTGTGTCAAAGGCTAAAATTTGATTATCTTTGGAGGCTGATAAAGTTTTGGCTATTGATCCTCCAATTAAACCTAGCCCAATAATAGTAATTTTCATAAAAGCTCTTCTAATGCGTTAAGAAATTTTAAGTTTTCAGCCTCTGTTCCAATTGTTACCCTAATGAAATCTTTCATATCGTATAAATCAACTGGCCTTACTATGACTCCTTTTTTCAATAGGTTGTTAAACATTTCTTTGCCAATAAAATCTCCTTTAAAAGCAATAAAGTTCCCAACTGATGGAATGCACTCAAGTCCGAGTTGAGATAATTTATCGAATAAAAATTCATATTGTTGTGAATTTAACTCTATGCTTTGACGAATGTGCTCATGATCATTAATCGCTACTGAAGCCATGGCTTGTGCTAAAGTATTTACATTGAATGGCTGCCTGATTCGATTGAGAACTTCAATTAAAGAGGGATTAGCTATGCCGTATCCAACCCGAATGCTGGCTAGGCCATGTATCTTAGAGAATGTTTTTGTAATTAATAAATTATCAAATTCTCTTAGGAGATCGATAGGTTTAACGTAATCATCTTTAGTTACATACTCAAAATATGCGCAATCTAATACAACCAAAACAGACGATGGAACTTTTTTAAGCAACGAATGTACTTCTTCGTGGCTGTTATATGTACCGGTTGGATTATTTGGGTTGGCAATAAAAATTGCTCTTGTGCTTTGTTCTAAATAGTCACTAAATGAGTTTAAATCATGCCCCCAACTGCATGCGGGAACCTCAATCAATGATGCTCCTGCAGATTGAGTAACTATTTTATATACTACAAATGCGTGCTTTGAAGCGATAGATGAAGTATTCGGGTTGAGAAAAGCTCTAGCAGCTAATTCTAAAATCTCATTAGAACCATTTCCTATAATAATATTACCAAAAGAAATATTCTCATGATTAGCAATCTCTTTTTTAAGTTTTGTTCCGTTTCCATCAGGATATAAATGCAAATCACTTTCAAGCTCTCTCAAGATAGAAATTGCCTTGGGAGATGCTCCAAGAGGATTTTCATTGCTTGCCAGTTTAACTACCTCATCATTATGACCAAATTCTGCAACAACCTCATCAATAGAACGACCAGGCTCATAAGGATGAAGATCTTCAATCCCAGGATTAAGATTATTAAGAATGTCTGAGCTCATGAGTCTGATGGGTATGAACCAAGAATGCGAACAGACGCTCCCAATTCCTTAAGATTGCTGATAACTTGTTTGAGCTTTATGTCTTTATGATGGCCACTACTATCAATAAAAAAATTATGCGCATTTAATGATTCTCTAGAAGGCCGTGTTTCAATCCTTTCTAGATTAATTTTTCTTTTATTAAATGGCTCAAGAATCTTTATCAAGGCTCCAGGCTGATTATCTGTTTGTATTAAAAAGGAAGTTTTATCTTTCTTAGTTTGTTCAATTTCAATATTTCCAATAACCAAAAATCTTGTATTATTGCCTGAAAAATCTTCAATATCTTTTTGATAATGATGAAGCTTATATTTATCAATTGCTAGAGAGCTAACTATACATAATGTTTTGTGTTGAGTTTTTGAAAGCTTTGCAGCTTCTGCTGTACTAGATGTCATCTCTCTTTTAGCATTCGGCAAATTAGCATCCAACCATTTACTGCACTGGCCAAGAGCCTGAGGGTGAGATGCAATGATTTTAGCGTCAGTTAATTTAAATTTTCTTGCAGAGGCTAGTTGATGATGAATAGGAAGATAGGTTTCACCGCAAATCTTTATTTCCTCGTCCGCTAGAGAATTCAAAGTTGCATTAACCACGCCTTCAGAAGAATTTTCTACGGGCACGATACCAAAGTTTGCTGAACCAGTTCTAACTTGATGAAAAACATCTTCTATCGTTGCTCTCGGTGATCGGATTGGCGAAGAGCCAAAATGCTGAATCACTGCTCCTTCAGAATGGGTTCCTTCTGGACCGAGGTATGCAATGGTTAATTCTTCTTCTAATGATAAGCAAGAAGAAATAATTTCTTTAAAAATATATTTTATTTTCTTATCTGAAATTAGGCCTTCATTGAGTTTAGAGATATTTCTTAAGATCTCTGCTTGTCTATCAGGTTTATAGAGTGAAGTATTTGAATTTATTAAGCTCTTTATATCGCCTATTTTTTGAGCCAGTGAGCCTCTTTTTTGAATGAGCTTCAAGATTTGAAGATCAATAGCATCAATTTTTTGCCTAATAGGTTTAATTTTATTCTTACTCACAACTTTATCCGTGCTTAGATTGAAAATCTGCCATGAAATTAATCAATGCATCTACAGCTTCAATTGGAGTGGCATTATAAATGCTTGCTCTCATACCGCCAACTGACCTATGCCCCTTTAAGTTAAGTAAACCTGCATTTTCTGCATCATGCAAGAATTCAGAGTCTAATTCTGAATTTACCAACAGAAAAGGAATGTTCATAATAGACCTATTTTCTATAGAAATAGAGTTTGAATAAAAATCTGACTGATCTATAAAATCATATAACTTCCTTGCTTTGAGCCTGTTAATATCACCCATAGCCACTAACCCTCCTTGATCTTTGAGCCATGTAAAGACTTTGCCTGATAAATACCATGAAAAGGTTGGGGGCGTATTAAACATTGAATCTGCATCAGCATGTTTTGAATACTGAAGCATGTCTGGTAATTCAGTGGAAGCTGTTTTTAAAAAGTCGTTCTTAATAATGCAAACAGTCAATCCAGCTGGGCCAATATTTTTTTGAGCGCCTGCATAAATCATTGAAAATTTTGAAACATCAATTTGCTCACTCAAAATAACTGATGACATATCTGCTATTAGGGGTGCTTTTGTGGTTGGGGGAGTATGCAATGCATTACCTTGAATTGTTTCATTAGAAACGTAATGTAGGTAAGCAGCATGCTCTGAACAATTCCAGCTATCCTCATCTGGCACATGATTAAAATTAGATGATTCTGAACTAGTGATAATATTTATATCCATAATTTTTGAGGCTTCATTGATAGCCTTTTTTGACCAGCTGCCAGATAAGACATAATCTGCAATTTTATTAGATCCGAAATTCATTGGAATCATGGAGAATTGAAGAGTTGCACCTCCTTGAAGAAAAAGAACTTGATAATCACTAGGAATTTCCAATAAATCAATGAAATCTTGTCGAGCTTTATTTGCTATGTCTATGTAATCAGGGGACCTATGGCTCATTTCCATAACTGACATACCAGAACCCTGCCATTCAAGCATTTCATCTTGAGCTTCTCGCAAAACAGGTTCAGGAATAGCAGCTGGGCCTGCCGAAAAATTCCATTTTCTCATTATTCCTCTTCTTCTTCTGGAGGAATCCTAACGCCTTCGATTAACTTCTCACCATCTTTCGGAGTAATAACCTTAACTCCTTGAGTATTTCTGCCTAGTGTAGGTATTTGACTAATAGCTGTTCTGATTAATGTCCCTTTGTCACTTATTAACATAATTCCATCATTTTCATCTACGGAGACAGCCGAAACCATATTTCCATTTCTATCGCTTGTTTTTAAAGCGATAACACCTTGCCCGCCCCTGTTATATGAGGGAAAGTCCTCCAGCTTTGTTCTCTTGCCGAAACCATTTTCAGATAAGCATAAAATAGTCTTAGATGGATCACCAATCATCAAAGATATAACTTTCATATCATCTTTAAGTTTTATTCCTTTTACCCCTCTTGCAGTTCTGCCCATGGGACGAACTTTAGACTCATGAAATCTGATTAATTTACCAGAAAAAGATGAAAGTAAAATATCATTATTACCATCAGTAATGGCAGTTCCAACTAATTTATCGTCATCATCTAATCGAATTGCCTTGATTCCAGATTTATATTTTTTATGAAATAAATTTAGGTTTGTTTTTTTAACAATTCCATTTCGAGTAGCCATAAAAATAAATTTATCTTCAGAAAATTCATCTACAGGTAAAATTTGAGTCACTGTCTCATCATCATCCAGCTTCAACATATTTACTAGAGGTCTGCCTTTAGATGTCCTACTTGCAACAGGGATTTCGTATACTTTTAACCAAAAAACCTTGCCTTTTGTTGTGAAGCAAAGGAGCTGACTGTGGGAACTCAAAACATAGAGATTTTGAATTAGGTCTTCCTCTTTAACTGACGCGCCAGCTTTGCCAACGCCGCCCCTTCGCTGCTCCCTGTATTCATCAAGGGGCTGAGTTTTAGCATAACCACTTCTCGATAAAGTTAAGACTCGTGTCTCTTCTGGAATTAAGTCCTCATTTGAGATGTCATGACGAGTATCATTGATATTCGTTTTTCTCTCATCCCCAAAGGTTTCTCTAACTTCTATTAGTTCATCTTTAATTAACTGCAAAAGTGTTTCTTTGTCATCGAGGATTTTTTGAAGCTCTAAAATAACTTCTAAAATTTCGCTGAATTCTGTGGAGAGATTGTCTTGCTCTAAACCTGTAAGTCTTCCAAGCCTTAATTCAAGTATAGACTTCGCTTGAGCTGGAGATAATTTATAATTTTTGCCTTTGATACCATACTCAGATGAAAGGCCTTTGGGGCGACATGCGTCCTTGCCAGCTTTCTTAAGAATTGCTTCAATCGGACCAGCTTTCCATGATTTCTTACATAGCTCGGTTGCTGCAATCTTGGTATCTTTTGATTTTTTAATTATTTTAATGACTTCATCAATGTTTGCTATTGAGACCATTAATCCCTCAACAATATGACCTCTTTCTTTGGCCTTTCTTAAATCAAACTTAGTTCTTTTTGTAACAACATCTTTTCTGTGTTTTATGAATTCTTGAAGAATTTCTTTGATATTTAATACTCGTGGCTGGCCATCCACAAGAACAGTAAAATTAATACCGAAAGATTGTTCCAGTTGTGACTGAGCAAATAAATTATTTTCTAGGACTTCAACAGACTCGCCACGCTTGACCTCAATAACCACTCTAAGACCATCTTTATCAGATTCATCTCTAATTTCGCTTATTCCATCTATCTTCTTTTCTTTAACCATCTCAGCAATTCTTTCAAGCATCTTCGCTTTATTTACCATGTAAGGTATTTCATTGATTATCAAGGAACTCTTTCCAGATTTATCCTCCTCTACAGAAGTTTTAGCGCGAACATGAATAATTCCTCTGCCGGTCTTGTAGCCCTCATATATCCCAATTCTTCCATCTATGGTTCCACCTGTGGGGAAATCAGGGCCAGTAATAATTTGAATAATCTCATCAATGCTGGCTTTAGGATTATCCAACAAGAGCAAGCAACCGTTTAATACTTCAGTCAGATTGTGTGGGGGTACATTTGTTGCCATCCCAACCGCAATACCGGATGAACCATTAACAAGCAATGCTGGAATCCTTGTTGGCATAACATCTGGGATTTGCTCAGTTCCATCATAGTTAGGAGAATAGCTTACTGTCTCTTTCTCAATATCATTGAGAATCATATCTGTAATTTTTGCCATCCTCACTTCGGTATAACGCATAGCAGCTGGTGAATCTCCATCTATGGAACCAAAATTACCCTGCCCTTCGACTAAGGTGTATCTCATAGAAAAGTCTTGCGCCATTCTAACCATGGCTTCGTATACAGCTGAATCACCATGAGGGTGATATTTACCTATTACATCTCCAACCACTCTTGCTGATTTCTTGTATGGTTGACGATACGTATTCCTCAGGACATGTTGTGCAAATAAAATTCTTCTATGCACTGGTTTTAGACCATCTCTAACGTCTGGAAGTGCTCTTCCATGAATGACGCTCATCGCATAACTTAAGTACGAAGTTTTTAGCTCATCTTCAATGTTGATTGGTAAGATTTCTTTTGCAAAATCAGTCATTTTTTATCCCTAAAAGCGATATTTTTTATGTGCAGGAAATTCCCTTATTTAAGGGTAAATTTTACCATACTTCAGGGGAATTTTAGTCTTTAAATTCAGCAACAATTTGGCCAATTGATTCCTTCGCATCACCAAATAACATTCTAGTATTTTCTCTAAAAAATAATGGATTTTGAACTCCAGCAAAACCAGAAGACATGGATCTTTTGAGGACAAAAACTGTCTTAGCATTGTGAACCTCTATGATTGGCATTCCGTATATTGGGCTACCTTCTTCTTCGGTTGCAGAGGGATTCACAACATCATTAGCGCCTATAACTATTGCGACATCTATTGTGTCCATAGATGGGTTTACATCATCAGGCTCAGCAAGCAAATCATATGAAACATTTGCTTCTGCAAGAAGAACATTCATGTGACCTGGCATACGTCCTGCAACAGGATGAATTCCATACTTCACTTCTGTGCCATTCTCCTCTAAAAGCTCCCCCATTTCTCGGACGACATGCTGGGCCTGTGCAACTGCCATACCATAACCAGGAACAACCAAAACACTTGATGCATTTTCAAGAATTAAGTAAGCGTCATCAGAAGTAATAGGCTTAACTTCACCTTGTTCTTCAGAAGAACTTGCTTGACTGGAAGATGCGTATCCCACAAATAGAATATTCGTGATTGTTCTATTCATTGCCTTAGCCATGATAATGGTTAAAATTAATCCACTGGCCCCAACAAGAGATCCAGCAACGATTAATACATTGTTAAGCAATAACAAGCCTGCAAAGGCTGCTGCAATTCCTGATAGCGAATTAAGCAAAGAAATAACTACAGGCATATCACCGCCGCCAATAGGCATTACAAATCCAATACCAGCAATTAATGTTATGCCTAAAAAGACTAAAAAGTAGGATGGGACTTGAGGGATGAATTGAGAGATGGAAGGTTCAGCTATTACATAAATCAATGCTGGCATACTCAAATAAAAGAAAGATATGAAAACGTTTGTAATCATTGAGCCTTTGCCTAGCTTGAGTTTTTCAGATAGTTTTCCATATGCGATAAGGGAGCCTGAGAATGTTATGCCTCCAATGTAAATAGTTAACATAATCAGCGCATGCTGAAATATAGAGTTACTTGCTTCATGGAATTGCGACCATGCGATTAAGAATGTTGCCAAGCCGCCAAAGCCATTAAATAAAGCCACCATTTCTGGAATGGCTGTCATCTTTACTTTAAGAGCAATTAAGGAGCCTATAAGGCCGCCCAACAAGACACCCGCAAGGATAATCTTTATATCTATCTCTAAGCTTAAACAAGTTATTCCAACCGCAGAAAACATAGCAAGAGCGGATAAATAGTTTCCTTTAACTGCTGTTGCTTCCTTACCAAGCATCTTAATTCCAAGGATGAACATTACAGAAGAGATAATGTAAACAATATTCTGAATGACTTGGATGTTGGCTAAATTTTCCATGACTTATTTCTTCTTGAACATACTTAGCATTCTGTTAGTCACTAAATAGCCGCCAAACACGTTAATCGAAGCGAATAAGATAGCGCCAAAAGCCAAAATATCTTGCATCTGGCCTGCGCTTGAAAGCATCAAGGCGCCTACTAACGCAATTCCAGAAATAGCATTAGCGCCTGACATCAAAGGAGTATGAAGAGTGCTGGGAACTTTTGAGATTAACTCTAAACCTAGAAAGATAGATAGCAATAAAACAAACCCTAACAAAATATAAATTTCCATTATGCAAACCTCTCATTCATTATCTTTCCTTCATAAGCAAGGACACTGCTTTGAATTACTTCATCCTCAAAATCAAAATTAATACAAGTAGATTCTTCATCGAAAAAATCAGTAATCCAATTAATAATATTATTTGAAAGAGCAAAGGAGGCATGGCTGGAAACTTTTGAAGCCAAGTATGAGATCCCAACAACTTTTACACCATTAATATCTACAACTTCGTCAACTACAGAACCCTCAACATTTCCACCCGTCTCTACAGCCATATCAAGAATCACGCTACCAGGTTTCATTTTTTTAATGGTGCTCTCATCAATAATTTTGGGAGCAGGTCTTCCAAAAATTTGAGCCGTAGTAATAACGATGTCTGATCGCTCGCAAACAAGGCTTTGGAGTTCTTTTTGTTTGGCAATTTGTTCAGGAGTTAACTCTTTGGCATACCCTTGATCAGTTTGACCAGTGTCGCCTAAGTCAATTTTTACAAACTTTGCTCCAAGAGATTTAACCTGTTCCTCCACAACATCACGTGTATCAAATGCCTCAACTCTTGCGCCCAATCTTTTTGCAGTAGCAATTGCTTGCAACCCCGCAACCCCAACACCAATAACAAATACTTTAGCTGGTTTTAATGTTCCGGCTGCGGTCATCATCATTGGAAGAGCGGAAGATAAGTGTTGAGCAGCCTCTAAAACTGCTGCGTAACCAGCAAGGTTTGCTTGCGAGCTCAATACATCCATTTTTTGAGCCCGAGTTATCCTGGGTATGAACTCCATGCTAACCGCGTTAATTTTTGATTGATTTAATGCTTTAAGCTCATCACCCGCATAAAAAGGGTTTAGCATACCCAACACAGTTGATCCTGATTGCACTTTATTTAATTCATCCATCGTTAAGGAAGACGGTGTAATTATTAGATTGCCTTGTGACAAACAATCATCTCTTGAGATAGCTTTTAAACCAAGATCAATAAAAGTTTGGTCTGATACGTTAATTCCACCACCTATACCTAATTCAAATGAAAAAGTTACCCCTTTAAGGCCTGCAATCTTCACCACTGTATCGGGATGTATGACTGAGCGATGATCTCTAGAGTCCGGAGATTTTAAGGCAACTATATGCATTTAATTTAACTTGAAAAACTTGTAGTACATTGCAAGTTATTTAGACGCTATTGTCAATATTTAAAAAAAATCCTTTTAAGTTAGGTTACAAGAGATAAAATTATTGTAGTAAAGCTACAATAAATAAAAAAATTTAACTATAAGTTTAAGCTTACTCCGCCATCTACCGTCACTAACTGGCCCGTCATTAGCTCACTCTTTTCAATTAAGTTAACTATAACTTCAGCTATAGATTCAGGAGAGCATGTTTTTCGAAGAGGAGCTGTGTTTTGAATATGTTCTTTTGTTCCTTCATACATTTCAATACCCATGCCTTTTTTCAACCATTCACCTTCAATGAATCCAGGGCAAACAGCATTCACTCTGATGGGTCCTAAGTTCCTAGCCATGGATAAAGTCATTGTATTTAGAGCTCCCTTTGATGAAGCATATGCAACTGAACTGCCTATGCCTTTTATTCCAGCAATGGAAGAGATGTTTACAACACATGGGTTTGAGCTTTTTAATAAATGCTCTTTTGCAGCTTTAACCATTTGAAATGGTCCCACAACATTCACGGCATAAATATTCTGAAAATCATTTGCATCAAGACTATTGAGATCAGAGTGATCCCATGCAAATTTAGTTGTGCCAGCATTATTAACAAGAGCATCAATCCTATTCCATTTCTCAATAGCTTTATTGATCGTGGATATGCAGTCTACGTCATTTGCAACATCAGCTTGTAATGCAAAAACCTCCGCAGTTTTATTTGAGCAATTTTTAGCTACTATCTCTGCTTCTTCGATAGAAGATGAGCATGTGATTATTACATTCCATCCATTTTCTGAAAGCATTTTTGCTGTAGCAGCGCCCACACCCCTACTTCCACCGGTGACAATAGCAACTGGGTTATCTGACATAGTGTTAGCTTCCTTTTTAAAAAAATAATAAACTTACCTATTCTTGCATGCAATGATGTAATCTGCCACTTTAAAGAAGAAGTGTTTATGACTCAAAATATTGATCAAAATGAAGTAAAAAAATTTGCTGAAATAGCAGATAATTGGTGGGATCCAACGGGTGACTTTAAACCCCTGCATGTAATCAACCCCCTTCGTGCAAACTATATAGATCAAAAATCATCCCTGGAGGGTTTAAAAGTGCTGGATGTTGGTTGTGGGGGAGGTCTTTTAGCAGAGGCTCTTGATGCCAAAGGGGCACAAGTAACTGCAATTGACGTAACAGAAGCCAATATAGGGGTTGCTCAACTACATGCAAAAAAAATGCAAGTTAATATCGATTACAGATTAATAACTGCTGAAGAATTGGTAGAGAAAGAAAGAGAATCTTTTGATGTGGTTGCCTGCCTAGAAGTAATTGAGCATGTGCCCGATCCAGGCCAACTTATTCGAGCATGTTCTAATCTTCTAAAGCCAAATGGCCAAATGTTTCTTTCTACTTTGAACAGGAATCCTAGGTCCTTTGTTACAGCAATTGTTGGTGCGGAATATATTTTCAATGTATTGCCGAAAGGAACTCATGAATGGAATAAATTTATTAAGCCATCAGAGTTAGAGAGGTATATGCGAAATGCAGGTATAAAATTAATTGAGAGCAAGGGGATGTTTTATAATCCTATTTTCCATACTGCAAATTTAAATGATGATCTCGGAGTGAATTATTTAATGCATGGATCTAAAAATGTCTAAAGGCGTATTATTTGATCTTGATGGCACTCTTTTAGATTCAGCGCCTGACTTTATCGCTAGCTTAGACAATCTACTGATAAAACATAACAAGCCAAAACTTGATCCAAAGATAATTAGAAGCCATGTATCTGATGGAAGCTGGAAACTTACAAGCCTGGGTTTTAATATTGATATATCTGATGATCAGTGTGCGGTTTTGAGAGATGAGTTATTAGAAGAATATGAATCAAATCTTCTACAATATGGAGGAGCTTTTGATGGAATTAAACAGATGCTAGCTTCCTTAGAGAAAGATAATATCCCTTATGGAATTGTAACTAATAAGCCATTACGTTTTGCCAAACCGATATTAATGAATGAGATTGCATTCAAAGATTGCAAAACTCTCATATGCCCAGATCATTTAGATGCTATCAAGCCAGATCCAGAAGGAATTTTAAGAGGCTGCAAAGATTTAGGCCTTCACCCTGCTGAATGCATTTATGTTGGTGATCATGAAAAAGATCTTGAAGCGGGCATAAACGCGGGGACACAAGTTATTGCCTGTTATTTTGGCTATTCACTTAAAGCCAGTGATCATAAGGAGCATGTTCACGGAGTGCATCATCCAGATGAATTATATGAACTAATTTCTCGACTATAAAATGGATCTTTTGAACAAGACAATACTTATAACCGGTGCATCTGATGGAATTGGTGAAGTTTTAGCAGTGGAATTTTCAAAACTGGGTTCTAATATTGTTCTTCTGGCGAGGGATCCTTCAAAGTTAGATAAAGTTTATGATCGGCTTGATCACTCTTTTAGTTCTCAAAAACATTTAATCTTACAGGCAGACCTTAATTTATTGAGCAATGAATCAGCTCATGAAATTTTAAGAGCAATCACTGAAGAATTTACTTGCTTGGATGGCATTATTCATAATGCTGCAATCTTAGGCACCATGACAACTTTAGAAGATTATGAATTATCAAAATGGGACGAAGTGTTGAATATTAATCTAAGGGCTCCTTTTTTGTTAACCAAAACATTGAAATCAATCCTTGAAGACTCAACGCTGCCTAGAATTATTTTTACTTCTTCTGGCGTTGCAAATATTGGTAGGGCTTTTTGGGGTGCTTACTCAGTTTCAAAATTTGGGTTAAAAGGGTTAGCAGAAATTTTTGCTAATGAGCTTGAAACAACCTCTTCGATCAAAGTGTTTAATTTTGATCCTGGAGCGACCCAAACAAAGATGAGGGCATCTGCAAGACCAGCCGAAGATCCTAATTCCATTAAAACCCCTCATGCTCTAATGGATTGTTACTTATGGTTTTTTAGTGAAGAGAGTTCTAATTCAACAGAAAGGTATTTTGAATATGCTGATCTGTCTAAGAAAGTGACTTCCACATAAGAAGACTCAAATAAGTTCTCCAAGGTCTAAAGGGCTCATAAAATTTTTCACTCATTTCATGCTCGCTAAAAAAATATTCATGGGCATGCTTTATTCCAAGGTCATTGATAGGCATAACATCTGTATCCCCTAAATAAAACATTCTAGCCATCTGGACTGACCATGGTCCAATTCCTTTATTTGCAATAAGTAAGTTTTCAAATTCAATATTTGATAATTCTTTTAAATTACTTCGCTGTAATGAAGATAACTTTAAATTGTTGATCAAGCCAATCACATAATTTGCTTTTGATTTTGATAGTCCTGCTGCGTGTAATTCGGTTTCTAGATTTTGATAATTTGTATGGGCATTGATAATTGGATGAACTCTTGACCAGATAGTTTTGGCAGCCTTGGTGGAAACTTGTTGACTCACAACAACCGATGCAAGATATTCAACCAGGGGCAATGATGATAAATTAATTTCAACTGGCTCAGACTCTTGGAGGTATTTTTCCAATAAATCAAAATTTTTTTCTTTAGAGACTCTTAATAAAGTTTTGTGGGCATTATCACTTTCCATAATTTTGGAGTTCTTGAATTTGAGATTCAGTCAAATTCATGCATGAGCCCTCCCTGAGAGTTGAAGGCAAAAAAATTGGCCCAATCCTCACCCTTTTTAGCCTGCTAACCTCTAAATCCTGAGATTCAAAAAGTTTCCTAACCTCTCGATTTTTTCCAGTAAGCATGCAAACCGAAAACCACTGATTTGAACTTTGCTTTTCTCCTGGAACAATGTCTGAAAATTGATAAACCTCGTTCTCAATTTTAACCCCTGACAACATATTTTTTTTCTTTTGCTCATTGAAGTAGCCTCGTGCTCTTACAAGATACTCTCTGTCAATTTCAAATGAAGGATGCATGAGTTGATGGGCTAGAGTTCCATCATTAGTAAAAAGCATCAAACCAGAAGTATTAATATCTAGCCTTCCAACTGCAATCCAATCAGGTTCATTTTCAACCTTTGGCAGAAAATCAAACACAAGTTTAATCTTCTTATCATCTTTTTTTGAAGATAGTACTCCACGCGGCTTATTAAGCATGATAACTTTTAAGTCTGTTGTTTTTAAAAGGACTCTTTCGCCTTCAAAAGTTACCTCGTCAGTTTCAGAGACTTTAGCTCCCAAGATAGCCACCTTGCCGTTCACATAAACTTTGTTATCTTTAATTAGTTTTTCACATGAGCGCCTTGAACCCAAGCCAGCTTGGGCCAAGAATTTCTGCAATCGCAGCATAGAGTTAGCCAGCTTCTAGCTGATCCAGAGCATCTTCCGCTGGTAAAGCCTCAGGCAATGGAGGTAAATCGTTTATAGATTTAAGGTTTAGATCATTTAAAAAAGTTTTAGTTGTTTCATATAAAGCTGGTCTGCCTGGAACATCACGATAGCCAGATACTTTTATCCACTCCCTATCAAGCAATGATCTAATTATTTGAGTGCTAACAGTAACGCCTCTGATATCCTCAATATCACCTCTGGTGACTGGTTGTTTATAGGCAATGATAGATACGGTTTCCATCAGAGCTTTAGAAAGTCTGCTTGATGTATCATTCCATAAAGGATACAGACAATCACCATACTTCTCTCTTACCTGCATTCTAAAACCTGACGCAACCTCTTTAATTTCAATAGAGCTATCTGCGTATCTTTCCTCTAACGAATTTAAAGCTTCTTTTATTCTAGGCAAGTCTACTTCTATATTCTGAGATCCCATTAGCGTTTTAATCTCAGACAAACGCATAGGTCTTCCGGCACCGAAGAGAATAGATTCAACCAGGTTAGGTAAGTTTTCAAAATTATTCATCTAGTGAACTCCACGATGGGTTGATTTAAGATAAAGTTGATTAGAGTCTTTGTTTTGAATAAGTTCAACATGTCCGTCTTTAGCTAAATCTAAAGAGGCCAGCATCGCAACGACAACTCCCTGCTTGCCTTCTTTTTTCTGATATGTATGGAAGAACTGGATTACATTTCTCTTTTTGAGAATTGATAAGATTAACGCAATTCTGTCCTGAGTGGACAATTCCTCAAAATGGATTTCGTGATGTTTAGAGAATTTAGGACGTATTGAAACCTCATGAAATATTGTTGCAAGTTCTTGGGCAGATATATCTAAAGCTGCTTCTCGCTCTTTAAATTTTGGTAAAGAGGTTGATGCAATAAAGAAGTCTCTATCTAATCTTGGTAAATTAGAAATAGATTCAGATGCGCTTTTATACCTTTGATATTCTTGTAACCTTCTAATAAGTTCAGATCGAGGGTCTTGCTCCTCCTCCTCTTCTTCAGACTGAGGAATTAACATTCTAGATTTAATCTGAGCAAGGGTAGCAGCCATTACCAAATAATCAGCTGCAAGCTCTATTTTCAATGCGTCCATTAATTCAATGTATTGAATGTACTGATCAGTAATTTCAGAAATATCTAAATCTAAGATATCAATATCTTTCTTTTGAATTAGATAAAGCAATACATCCATTGGGCCAGAAAAATCCTCTAAGTAGATTTCTAAAGCTTCTGGAGGGATAAATAAATCGTCAGGAAGTTGCGTTAAAGCCTCACCTTTAAATTGTGGAAATTCTAGTTGCGCTTGAGACTTCATAAATTCAATTTATACAAGATGCTGTAATTATAAGCCCTTTTTAACACAACATCTTGTGATTTTACATAAAAATGTTGATTTAAAAGGTTTTGCAATGAATAAAAAAAATTTAAACCTTTAATAAGCAAGGGATATCTTTTTCATTTTGTTGAACTAAGATAAACAATTGAAGATATGGATTACAGAACTGACAACACAAGAATTGTAGAGAGACTAGAGATAGTTCCTCCCAATGATTTATTGGAAAAACTACCTATCACAAAAGAAGTATCTAGCTTGGTTTATGGTACAAGAAATGAAATAAGCTCAATACTTCATGGAAGAGACGATCGAATGCTAATTGTCTGCGGGCCTTGTTCGATTCATGATCCAGAATCTGCAAAAGAGTATGCGAACAAACTTAAGGAACAATACGATGCTTTAAGCAAAGATTTGCTGATAGTTATGAGAGTCTATTTTGAGAAGCCAAGAACAACAGTAGGCTGGAAAGGCCTAATTAATGATCCAGATATTAATGAAACGTATGACATAAATAAAGGTATTCATCTAGCGAGATCATTGCTTTTAGAATTTGGAAATATTGGCTTGCCTTGTGGAACAGAGTTCTTAGATCTTATAAGTCCTCAATATGTTGCGGATTTAATTTCTTGGGGGGCCATAGGAGCGAGGACAGCAGAAAGTCAAACCCACAGAGAACTTGCTTCAGGGATGTCATGCCCAATAGGAATAAAAAATGGTACTAACGGTGCTTTGAAGCCAGCCATTGATGGTATTCAAGCGGCGAATCACTCTCATGTCTTTTTATCTACCACCAAAGAAGGCAATGTATCAGTTTTTAAAACTTCAGGAAATTCAGACTCACATATAATTTTACGTGGCGGAAAAGAACCAAATTTTGATAGAGACGCTATTAATAAAACAATCTCTGCATTAACCGAAGCGGCTGTTAATGAGTCTGTTATGGTTGATGCGAGTCATGGAAATAGCCAAAAGCAATTTAAGAAACAAATTGATGTAGTTAACGATCTGGCATCACAAATTTCAGCAGGTAATCATAGTCTAAGAGGGCTAATGCTAGAAAGTCATTTAGTTGAGGGCAACCAAAGCATCACAGACAGTCTTACATATGGTCAAAGTATTACCGATGCATGTATGAATTGGGATGACACTCTTAACTGCCTTCAAGTAATCAGCGAAGCTGTTCAAAAGAGGCGAGGATAATTGAAAAAAGACTTATTTACTTTCTCCACCCAAGAAGCAGAAACCCTTGGAATTGAATGTGCTATTGTTTTAGCTGCTACAAAAGATCTCACAACTTCTTCATCTACACCCAATGAGATAGCAAGATCACTTAAACAAAAAATTCCATTTCTGGAAGAGCAAGAAATTCTTACTCATTTAAAAAGATTGATTGATTTAAAGTTGGTGCTTTCAGAGATTGACTCCCAGATAGAAAAACCTTCAGCTAAGAAAAATTTATATAAATTAAAGCTACCCGGAATCAATTCAAGCTCTGGAAAAAGAAAGCTTGATTACTCTTGGGTGCCCTCAATACAGGCGTTTGAGGTATTAGGAATGGGGAATATAAACAAAGAGTTTATTGAAAGCAAAGTTAATGAATTCAAGATGTATTGGCTAGAAAAAAATCAAGTTAGAGATAACTGGAATGTATTGTTTGTAGACTTTATTCGCCGGGAATGGGTCAAAGAAAATTCTGAGAATAAAGGTTTGCCTGTCTGCATCGATAAAAATTGGTCGCCCTCTTCTGATGCTTTTGATATTTTAGAATTAGCAAATGTTTCAAAAAATGATGCATTAAAACACTTGAAGGAGTTTATACTTTATTGGAAAGAAAATGGAACAGCCCTAAGATCATGGAACTCAAAATTTGTAGATTTTGTAAAACGAAAAGAGTTAATTGGTTCTTACGAAGAAAAAGATGACAAAAAAACTAACAGACATAATGAACCAGGAGAGTTTTCTCAAAAGTTCAAAGACAGAACAAAAGATGATTCCTGGGCAGAAAATCTCGAATTCTGATCGAAAAAGCTTTATTGAGGCAATAGATAATCTTTTTTTAAAGCTTGAACTTTCTTATCATTATCAATTTTATAAGGTCTTTGGCACTGATCACAGACTCACTGAAGCAAAAAAGCTTTGGGCAGAAAGCTTAAAAAAATACCCAGCAGAATGCATAAATGCTGCAGTTGAAACTGTGATTCAATCCAATGATTATCTTCCAACTCTTACAGAAGTCCTCAAAGCATGCTCGGGATCAATGGGCGCTACTAATATTCCAACCCCACAAGAAGCTTTCATTGAAGCGCAAAAATCTTCATCCCCCAGGCAAAGATTTCCTTGGACACACCCAATTATTTATTGGGCAGGAAGAGAGGTTGGTTGGGACTTGATGAATTCACCAAGCAATTCAAATATATTTCAGACATTTTCAAAAATTTATATACGTCTTGCAAAAGAGATGAAAGCTGGTAAAAAATTTGACCTTATATACCAAGATGATTCTGATGCTCTAGAGCCTCTAGATTTAAGGCTTCTTGAGAGTTTGCGCAAAAAACACAATCTATAGCTTTGTAAAGTATACTTTACATAAATCATGCACTATAATCTCTTGCTGAGGGAGAATATATCGACATATAATATGTCAATACTTCTCAAACATAAAAAACTGATTTAAATTAACTAACTAAATGTCCAAAAACGTCAGAATATCTCTATACATTCTTATTCCGATAATTGGCTGGATGATTTCTGGTCAATTTATTGAAGATGAGGTAATTCAAACAAAGTCATCTTCAGAATTAACATCGGTGATTACTCAAATAAGTGTGTCTAATTTTTTCTCGCCTAAAGTTGTCCTTAATGCGTCTGCTATCTCTGAGAAAAGAGTTAGGGTAATTGCAAAAACTTCTGGGGAAGTAATGCCTAATAAGGCATCACAGGGTCAATGGGTTGAGAAAGATCAGGTCTTGTGTAGCTTAGGTGTTGTTGAGCTTAATAGAACAGAGGTAAAAGCTCCCTTCAGAGGATACGTAGAAAAAATAGTAAAGCCTGGAAATTACATTAATAGAGGAGAAATCTGCGCAGTCATTATTGAATTAGATCCTATAACTTTTATAGCTGAGGTTCCTGAAGCAGAAATAAAAAGCATTGTAAAAGGTCAGAATGTATCAATCAATCTTGTGACAGGAGAGACTATTAACAGTCGTTTGAGTTTCGTTTCTAAAAGCGCCACCCCGTCAACTAGAAGTTTTAGGGTTGAAGCGGAAGTTGAAAATCCAAATGGATTAATTAGAGATGGAATTACTGCAACAATGCAAATTAATACAAATAAAATTCTTGCAACTAAAATTTCTCCATCAATAATGCTTTTATCTGATTCAGGCTCTCTTGGGGTCAGAGTTGTGAATGATGATGCTGTCGTTGAATTTATACCTATTAAGATATTAGAAGATACGCAAGATGGTATTTGGGTTAAAGGAATTAAAAATTCCTCGAATTTAATAGTACGAGGACAAGGTTATGTTGAGAATGGTCAACAAGTAAACCCTATTCCCGCAACTAAATCATGACAGGGATAGTAGATTTTGCCTTATCAAAAGCAAGAACTACTCTTGCTTTAGCAGTAGTTATAATAATAGCTGGTGCATATGCAAGAACCACTATTACGGTTGCTTCAGAACCAAATATTTCACTCCCTCTTGTCAGTGTTTCGGTCTTTCTGGATGGAGCATCTCCTGAAGATGCATCAAGATTGATTGCTAGGCCGCTAGAAACAAGATTAAGGAGTGTTCCTGGAATTAAAGAACTTTCCTCATCTGCACGTTTAAGTTATGCAAGAATAGTAGGTGAATTTGAAGTTGGGTACGATATAGACACTGCTCTTCGAGATATAAAGCAAGCAGTCGAAGAAGTGAAATTCCAACTACCCAGGGAAGCAGAAGATCCCCAAATTAGAGAATATTCTTTTGCAATGTTTCCTGTGATGAATATAAGTCTTGTTGGCTCAGCGTCAATGAGAACAAAAGTATTTTTTGCAAGAGAGTTACAAGATAAGTTGGAGGCTATCAGTGAAGTTCTAGCTGCAGATTTAGAGGGCGCGCCTGAAGAAGTCCTTGAGGGAGTCATCGATAAATCAAAAATGGAGGCTTACGGAATAACTTTAAGCCAACTATACCAAGCAATTGCAAACAATAACTTGATAATTCCGGGGGGAGCTCAAGATACAGGTTCTGGAAAATTTAATATTGAAGTTCCAAGTATTTTTGAAACAGCAGAGGATGTATACAACATTCCTATTAAAGTTACGCCAAATGCAGTTGTTACGCTTAGCGATATAGGAGAAATTAAAAGAACCTTTAAGGACTTTTCCTCGTTCGCAAAAATAAATGGAGAAGATGCAGTCACTCTTGAGATTAGAATGAGAGTTGGGGCAAATGCTATTGAGGCTAAAAAAGAAATTCTTAAAGTCAAAAAAGACTTTGAAAAAATTATTCCATCCAACCTTTCAATTATCAAAACTAATGATGATACGGTTTGGGCTGAGGTGATGATATCTGAATTAGAGGGAAATATTATTACCGCAATCTTTCTTGTAATGATTCTGGTGATTGCAAGCATGGGAGTCAGGGTTGGTATGCTTGTTGGTCTTTCCATCCCTTTTTGTTTTCTTTTAACCTTTATTATCCTTAAAACCCTTGGCATTGAATTTAATTTTCTAGTAATGATGGGTCTTTTGCTTGGCTTGGGGATGCTGATTGATGGAGCAATAGTTGTCACAGAGTATGCAGATAGAAAAATATCAGAAGGCCTAGATCGTAAAGAAGCCTATCGGCTTGCATCTAAAAGGATGTTTTATCCAATTATCTCTTCAACAGCCACAACAATTGCTGCTTTTACTCCTTTAATTTTTTGGCCAGGTTTTACCGGTCAATTTATGCGATATCTTCCAATCACAGTATTCATTGTTCTTAGCGCCTCAGTGGTTTATGCAATGATTATTACTCCTGTTGTTGGATCTATATTTGGACAAAGAAGATCAACCTTGGTATCAGGAGAAAGCGAGCAAACAGGTGAAATTCTTTTTGATAAATTATCTGCATTTTATTCTAAAGCAGTGAATAAATTTGTTAAGAACCCCGGCGAAACCATGATAGCTGTTCTTATGATCTTATGGTTTTTTGGCTATGCCATGTATGGGAATTTTAGCAAAGGGACCCTTTACTTTGCTCAAGTTGATCCAGTTGCTGCTGAAATAAATGTTAGAGCAAGAGGAAATTTCTCTTCAATAGAATCAAGAGAAATCATGGAATTAGTTGAAGAGAAACTACTCAATGTAGAGCACGTGGAAAACCTTTATATGACAACAGGATCCCAGTGGTTTAATGCTGGTGGAGATACCATGGCAAGGGGTTTTATGGAGGTTGTTGATACTCAGCTTAGAGACATTTCTGGAAATGAGGTATTCATTAAAGCTCAGGAAGTAACCTCTAATATTCCAGGCGTCATTGTTGAAATCACTCCTGAAGAAGGAGGACCCTCTTTTGGCTCTCCGATTGAATTGGGTATTTTTGGAGACAATGAAGCATCTGTTGCCAAAACTACTAAAATAATTGAAGAATATATGCTCAATGAGGTTGTTGGATTAACAAATATTAGATCAACCCTACCCTACCCCTTAATTGAGTGGAAGGTTGAAGTTGACAAACAAAAAGCTGCTCAACTGGGCGTAAGTATTGCTGATATTGGTGCGTTAGTTCAAATGCTTACTAATGGATTTAAAGTTGGACAATATAGACCTGATGACTCAAAAGATGAAATTGAAATAAGGGCTAGATTCGATACTAAAAATAGATCATTAAGTGGTATTGAAGATCTTAAAGTTAACTCGATTAATGGCCTCATTCCAATAAGTACTTTTGTAAAATTGGTTCCTACAGAAAATCGTCAATCGGTTGTCAGAAGAAATGGTAAATTTTTTCATGAATTAGGAGTAGCCATAGATATGACTGTATTAAATAGTTCTGGGCAGACAATTTTAGTTTCAGATAAAGTGAAAGAAATGGATGATTGGTTGTCTGAACAAGAATTTGATGCGGGTATTGAAACTCAATTTAGAGGAATGCAAGAAGAAACTGAGGAAGTTACTGAGTTCCTTTCAATTGCAGCAATTACAGCTTTAGCTTTGATGCTCATTCTGCTCGTCACTCAATTTAATAGCTTCTATCAATCAGCTCTTGTTTTAAGCGCTGTATTTATGTCAATAGTCGGAGTTTTAGTAGGACTATTAATTACTGGAAAAGCATTCAGCACAACTATGACAGGCATTGCCATAGTTGCCTTATCTGGAATAGTTGTAAATAACAACATTGTGCTTATTGATACATTCAATAGGTTGACAGGAGAATTTCCTAATCTCAAGAGAGAAGATGTAATCATAAAAACATGCAAGCAAAGATTGCGACCAATTCTATTAACAACTACAACAACTATTTTTGGCCTTCTGCCTCTAGCAGTTGGTTTAAGTGTTGATGTTTTGGGAAGAGAAATTATTGTGGGCAGTCGAGTTGTTGGTTGGTGGCAAAATCTTGCCTCATCAATTGTATTTGGCCTAGCTTTCAGCACAGTTCTAACTTTAATTTTCACTCCAGCTGCACTGATACTTCCTTCAAGAATTAGGTCGTGGTTAGAAAATAGGTTTGAATTCTTTAAAACTTCAAGTTAAGTGATGAATAAAAAATCATAAGTTACAATAAGCGATGACTAAAAAAGATACAGTAAATTTTGAAGCCTCCCTAAATAAGCTTGAGAAAATAGTTGCTAAGCTGGAAGATGGAGATATTAGCTTAGAAGATAGCGTTAAATCATTTGAGGAAGGGATTGGGCTAGTAAAAGAATGTCAGAAGCAACTCTCTGCAGCTGAGCTAAAAGTAAAAAAACTTTTAGATAATGGCGATACGGTAGATCTGGATAACTAAGACTCAGTTTATGTCTTTAAGCTTTCTATCTGAATGCAAAGAGAAGGTGTTAAATCGTATTGATGCCCTCCTCCCAGATAGCAATAAAATAGTTTCCTCAATGAGATATTCAGCTATGGCAGATAGTAAATGCATTCGAGCTGGATTAATTTTTGCTTCAGGAAATTTAAATAAAGAAATTTCTAATCCCGCGTTAATTGATATGGCTACCAGCATTGAACTCATGCACACCTACTCATTAATCCATGATGACTTACCCTCAATGGACAATGATAATATAAGAAGAGGACAAGCTTCCAACCATATAAAATTTAATGAAGCTACAGCCATTTTAACTGGTGATGCACTTCAAGCTTTAGCATATGAGACCATTGTTTCATCGTCTGATATAAACCATGAACAAAAAATTGCATCTATAAAAGCTTTATCAAATGCATGCGGGCACGAAGGCATGATTTTAGGTCAGCAATATGATCTGGATGCTGAAAATAATGAATACAATGATATTAAAAAAATTCATGAGCTGAAGACAGGAAAGCTAATTCAAGTTGCTATGACTATGCCCCATCTAGGTAACGAAGAACAAAAAAATAAATTAATGGTTTTAGAGAGAGTTGGTAACGACCTTGGTCTTGCTTTTCAAATAATGGATGATGTTTTAGAGATCTCTTCAGATTCAAGCACTTTAGGGAAAAGCAATCAATCAGACTTAGCAAATAAAAAGTTAACTTATGTAAGTGCCTATGGCAAAAAAGAAGCAATAGAGCAAGCTCATGCCTTATCTAGAACATGCATTTCTAAGCTACAAGACTGCTTTGATGAAACCGAAGTAATGAACTTGGTTGGTTTAGCAAGATTTATGGTTGAAAGAAAAAATTAAGATGAAAATATTTACTGAAATCCCAACTGACCCACCGAAAACACCAGTTTTAGATAAGGTAAATCTGCCACAAGATATCAAAAATTTGACTCCTGTAGAGCTCAAAACATTGGCTGATGATGTGAGAGCACATATGCTTTATAGTGTTGGTCAAAGTGGGGGTCATCTTGGCGGGGGTTTGGGAGTAGTTGAATTAACAGTTGTATTGCAGTATCTCTATAATGCGCCCAATGACAAAATAATATGGGATGTGGGGCATCAAGCTTACCCTCACAAAATTTTAACTGGCAGAAAAGAAAATCTTACATCAATCCGCCATAAAGACGGATTGGCTCCATTTCCAAGCCGAGAAGAGAGCCCATACGATGCTTTTGGAGTTGGTCACTCAAGCACATCTATAAGTGCTGCACTTGGAATGGCTATTGGAAACAATGGAACAAATAAAAAGGTGGTAGCGATTATCGGGGATGGTGCTATGACTGCAGGAATGGCGTTTGAAGGTCTAGCGCATACAGGTCACATCAAACCAAATATGTTAATAATTCTTAATGATAATGATATGTCCATCTCTGAGAATGTTGGCGGATTAAATAATTATTTCTCAAGAATTTGGGCATCAAAAGTTTACAAGGGAATCAGAAAAAGTGGGAAAAGTTTTTTAGAAAATCTCCCTCAAGCCCATCACATTGCAAGAAAAGTAGAAACTCAAATGAAAGCCATGGTAGCTCCTGGAAGTATTTTTGAAGAATTGGGTTTAAATTATATTGGTCCCATTGATGGCCATAATATTGATGAATTAATTACAGTCATTGGCAATTTAAGAGATTTTGAAGGTCCGCAGTTTTTACATGTAATTACAAAAAAGGGAGCTGGATTAGACCCCGCAGAGGCTGACAGAATTGGCTTTCATGCCATTGGAAAAATAAAACCATTGGACGCAACTAACAAAAAGAATGGACCAAGATATCAAGATGTTTTTGGGCAGTGGGTTGTTGATATGGCCAGGCAAGATAAAGATTTAATGGCAATCACTCCTGCTATGCGTGAAGGTTCGGGACTTGTAAATTTTAGCAAAGAATTTCCTGAAAGATTTTTTGATGTTGCTATTGCTGAACAACATGCAGTTACTCTTGCTGCTGGAATGGCTTGTGAAGAAAAAAAACCTGTTGTTGCAATCTATTCAACCTTTCTTCAGAGAGCTTACGATCAATTAATACATGATGTAGCATTGCAAAATCTAAATGTGCTCTTTGCAATTGATCGGGCTGGATTGGTTGGAGAAGATGGTCCCACTCACTCTGGGAATTATGACCTTGCATATCTTAGGTGCATCCCAAACATGACCATTGCAGTACCAGCAGATGAAAATGAGGCAAGAAAACTTCTAACCACTGCCTTTATTCATGATGGTCCAGCTGCCGTGAGATACCCAAGGGGCGGCGGAATTAACTCAACCATAGATCTTGAGCTTATACCTGTGGAAATTGGTAAAGGCAGAGTAATAAGCAAGCAAGAATCAGAATTGCTTGTACTTAATTTTGGGGCCCTAATAGGAACTGCGGAGGAAGTTGCTCAAGAGCTAAATGCTTCTTTGTTAGATATGAGATTTGTTAAACCATTAGATAAAGAATTAATCACTGAACACTCAAATGGCAAAAAAGCTATTATCACCATTGAGGATGGAGCTATATCAGGTGGTGCGGGATCAGCGGTCAGTGAATGGGCTCAAGAAGGCAAAATGAAGCAGCAAATTATCATATGCGGTATCCCGGATGAATTTGTTGAACACGCAAGTCGTGAAGAAATGCTTGAAATGGCCCGTCTGGATAAAAAAGGTATTCTCGCTAAAGTAAAAGATTGCTTATCTTAAGTGGCCCATCTTATCTCTTTTGGTATCGAGATAATTTTTATTCTTTTCATTTACACCTTCATGGAGAGATGTTCTTTTCACAACCGTGATACCCACTTCTTCTAAAGCATCTACTTTTTTTGGGTTATTGGTTAAAAGGTTAACTGAGGAAATTTTAAAATACTGCAATATATCTAAACAGATATTGTATTCTCTTAAATCAGCTGGAAAACCCAATAATTCATTAGCTTCTACTGTATCGTGACCTTGATCTTGAAGAGCATATGCTCTGATTTTATTAACTAGGCCAATGCCTCTGCCCTCTTGTCTTAAGTACAAGAGAATCCCTGACTTATTTTGAGATAACATTTGAAGTGCGGCTTGTAATTGAGGCCCGCAATCACATCTAAGACTATGCAATGCGTCTCCAGTCAAACATTCGGAATGCACTCTACACATAACCGCATCTTGTTGTTGAACATCACCAATCGTTAATGCTAGATGATCTTTGCCATTAGGTTCTTCAAAGGCTGAAATAGTAAAATCGCCAAACTTAGTCGGCAATTCTGATTCAGATACAAATTTACAACTATTCAATTGATTTAAATTAAGAGAAAAATTGCGTAAATTATACCACCAGCAAACAATCCTGCTATCAAATCATCTAGAAGAATACCGAGGCCTCCTTTAACATTATTATCTACCCAAGAAATTGGCCACGGCTTCCAAATATCAAATAATCTAAAGAGCAAAAATGCGGCTAAGTAGGTAGTAGCTCCATGCGAGACAAAAGACAAAGTAACAAGCATTCCTGCCATCTCATCAATCACAATGGCTGAGTTATCTTTTGATTCACTATCATGTGATGCTTGCGAACATATAAGCCATGAAAATAAGATAAAAATTGGCAAAATGATATGAATTGATGAGTGTAAGAACTCAGCAAAATACCAAATTAATATAGCTACTAAGCTTCCCCAGGTGCCCGGTGCTGGTCTTAATAAACCTATGCCAAACCATGAAGCAAAAAGGTGAGAAGGTTTTTTTAAATTAGGAAAATCCATTCTACTTAAAGTGATCCCAATTTTTTAAAGAGCCAATATTATTATTGATTATTGTTAATTTTCTCCCGCTCATAACACCAATAGTATGACATTTTTTATTGATGGAATTGAGATCAGCCTGAAGGGTTAATAATTTTTTTGGAGGCACTGTGTATAGTAGCTGATAATCATCTCCAAACTCTAGACATTGTTTAATAAATTTCTTGTCGGCCACGGGCACTTTGCCCAAATCAAGTTTACACCCAACTCCAGAAGCTGAAATGAGATGGGAAAGATCTTGAATAATTCCATCGGAGATATCGATGGCAGAGGTGGCAATGGATGAAATCTCTCGTCCATATCTTATCTGAGCTGAGGGAAATAGATAAGGTTTGGTTTTATTGTTTAACAAACCGCTTCTTTTGTACTCTTTAAATCCAATATATCCACACCCCACAGCATTGGATAAACATAAAATATCGCCAGGCTGGGCATTCGATCTAAATAAAATACTTTTTTCTGGTTTGCCCAATACGGTTACGCTTATCTGTAAAGGCCCTTTTGCAAGATCGCCACCAATCAATGGAAACTGAAATTCTCTAGAAATTTTTTGCAAGCCCTTTCTAAATCCCTTCATCCAATCTTGGTTAAAACTCGGCATTACCAAAGAAAGATTGAAAGCAACGGGATTACTGCCCATGGCTGCTATATCACTTAATGCGGTTGCTACTGATCTGTATGCAATTGAGTCAGCAGGCATAGATTTCAAGAAATGCACGCCAGCCACCGAGGTATCAGTGCTAATGAGTAATTGTGAATTAGCTGCTAGAACAGCACAGTCATCACCAACTGAAAGATCAATACCATTGGCTCTTAAATAAGAAGTACCTATACCTGATAGGTACTTCTTAATAATAGAAAATTCTGAACTTATATTAACTTGGGTATCTTTCGAATAAGCCAGTTGCGCCCATTCCACCGCCAACGCACATGGTTACAATACCAAATTGTTTATCTTGATTATTCAGCTCACGAACAATGTGACCAACTTGTCTGGACCCCGTCATACCAAACGGATGCCCAATTGAAATTGAACCACCATTTACATTAAGCTTATCCATTGATATGCCTAATTGATCACGACAATAAGCAACCTGAACGGCAAAAGCTTCATTCAGCTCCCATAAATCAATATCATCAACGCTCATGTTATGAGATTTTAATAGTTTAGGAACTGAAAAAACTGGTCCTATTCCCATTTCATCTGGTTCACAACCCATGGTTGTAAATCCTCTAAAATAAGCCATCGGTTTTAAACCTAATTCAAGAGCTTTTTCTTCGCTCATCACCAGTGTGACCGATGCACCATCTGACAACTGAGAGGAGTTACCAGCTGTGACGGATCCATTCTCTGGATCAAAAACTGGCTTTAGTCCAGCCAATGCTTCCATTGTTGTTCCAGGCCTGTTGCATTCGTCTTTGTCTACTGTGTAATCTACCTCTTTAGAGTCACCGGTCTCTTTATTCATCAGCATCATCTTAGTTTCCATAGGAATAATCTCATCAACGAACTTTCCGGCTTCTTGGGCTGCAGCTGTTCTTTTTTGGCTCTCAAATGCAATCTCATCTTGAGCTTCTCTTGAAACGTTATAGCGTTTAGCTACACACTCAGCTGTAATGCCCATTGGATGGTAAATTCCAGGGTGACTTTCTGCTAATTTTTCATTAACAAATCCATCCATATTTGTTTTTCCAGATACCATGGTGATTTGCTCAACACCTCCAGCAATTACGGTGTCATAACATCCAGCCATAATCTGACTTGCGGCCATGGAGACGGTTTGCAACCCTGAAGAACAATATCGATTAACAGTTGTCCCCCCAACACTAATTGGAAGGTTGGATAATACTGCGGCATTTCTACCTATGTTGTGCCCCATTGCGCCTTCAGGATTACCACAACCCATGATGACATCTTCAACCATTTCTGGGGGTAAATTAGGATTTCTATCTAACATACCGTTAATAATATGAGCCAACATATCGTCTGCACGAGTGATGTTAAAGCCTCCACGATGTGATTTGGCTAGACCAGTTCTAACACTATCAACAATAACCGCTGTTTTCATGTTTTTACTCCAAAATTAGTAACGAGTTATTCTAAACGATCGTCGTCATTACTTAAAGACTTATACCAATTTGGTATTAAATCAATATTCATCTCTTTGGCTTTTGAAAAAATATACGGAAGAGTGATTGGGCTAAAAGGCAGAATTAATAAAATACCTAAACCTAGATTTTTTAGAATTTGACGCAATTGTGAATTTGCTAAGTCTAATTCTTGCTGAGAAACCGACCCATCAACAAACTTAATGTATGTATCAAGCATTTTTTTATTTTCACGGTTCTCTTCAAGGAAACTTTCTTGCAATTTTGCAAGGATCTTATTAAAACGTTTAGTAAATATTTTCATCAAAAAAAAGCCCGGAAATAATCCGGGCTTTATTATATCTAAAATGAATGATTAAAAATTCATTCCAAAATTAATACCAAAGATCTTAGGATCTAAGGCTACACCATTTTGGAAACCACCAACAGTCACATCTGTTGAGTATTGAGCATAAATATGATCTTCATCACCCAAGTTTCTTACATAAGCTCCAACATACCAACCTTCAGAAACAGGAGTATATTTAACAGATAAATCAATCAGACTTACATCCTCAATATGACCACGAGATCTATTAAATGCAGTACTGTAATAATCGTCTCTGTAGGAGTAATCCATTCTGAATGCCCATGAGCCTGCAGAAGTATCAACAAACTTAGTAATACCAAGTCTGTAGTTCAACTCAGCAGCAAATGGCAGAGAGTTTCCAGATAGATCTGCCTCGACTCCATCTGTTAAAGGACAAGGCAATGTTGTTGAATCTAAACCAAAGAACGGTTGTGTACACAAAGGTCCAAATGATTTAAACATATATCCAGCATCAGTCGGTGTATATAAAACCAGAGCTCCAAGTAAAGCGTTAGAAGCTGCTAATCCTAGCGAACAGTTAGCTGAAGGAGCTGCTTGCCCTACAAAAACCAATGGATTACAAGTTGCTGCCAAAGGTTTAAAGTCGGCTAAAAATCCTGTTGCCCCAGCTGGAAGCGGAAGTTTTGTAGTCGCTTGATTTGGGTTAAGTGGATCAACAGACTTAAAGTCCTCAATTTCTGTGCTTGTATGAGATACAAAACCATCAATCATCAAGGTATCAGTTAACAACAATGTAAATTCTGCTTCTATACCCTCAATTGTTACATCGGCATTTTGGTTAATGGAAGCACGATTAACAATTTGTGAAAGCTGAAGACCTTCATAATCATTAGTGTATGCAGATACATTTAACTGAAGCGCTCCATCCATAAGAGTACTTTTTAAACCCACTTCAAATACATTTGCAACTTCTGAATCAAAGTTTTCCAGACCTGCAATATCAGTAGTGTTAAATCCACCAGGCTTAAACCCAGTTGAATAAGTGGCATATAGCAGCTGGTTATCATTTAGATCATGATCAACACCAATTTTATATGTTGATTCTTCTGCACTATAACTTCTAGGTATTGGAGCAGGTTTTACTGTTCCGTAGAAGCTAGCACCTTGGTTTTGAAGGTCAAGCAAAGAGTTAAATGCCTTATCGTTAATTTCAAACTCTGTGTAACGACCACCAAGTGTCAGAGTTGTTCTATCGTTAAGATCAAAATACATCTCACCGTAAACAGCTTCGCTACTTCTATTAAGGTTGCTGTCTACATGGAAGTATTGTTGCCATTCAGCTAAATGTTTAGGTCCAATGGTTGAATTGGCATAGCCTATACCGCCATTCTTAGCCATATTTAATGTATAACCTTGTGCTGAAGCAGGAGGTAATAGTCCTGCCATAACAAGTTGGGTTGCTTGAGCTGAAGCTACTGGTAATGTTTGGAACCAACCTAACCAAAATGGAGTTGCGCCATAAGGAGCAGATTCTGGAAAGATTGCCCCTAAAGGTCCAGTAGATACGTCACTCCAATAACTCATGTATGGAGTACCAATGTTGTAGTTAGTTTCACTTCCTGAGCTAGATGCAAAAAGACCAAAGGTAAAGTTAAACGCGCCATCGTAATCTGAAGAGAATCTTAGTTCATACTGTTCCCACTCAGCTTCATTGAATGATCTATCCATGGCCTGATCACTTGTATAAGTTTTCATGCCAAGTTGGGCTCCACTCATGTTGCCTTTGGTCGTATCATAGAAAATATTAGCTGTAATAGGGCCCATTGAGTATGGAACCACAGATACAGAATGATCATAGTCTGCAAAATCTTCATAATCTCTAGTATGGTATGAATAGGTGAAGACCATGTTCATGGTATCTGATAGAGCGCTATTAATTTCAAACACAGTATTTTGAAGCTCAGCTGTATGAGATGGTTCAAAATCAAGGTTTACACTTCTTAAATCAGCAGAAGGATTATTCTCATAAATCGTATAGTTTAATGCTGTGTTTTGGTATTGAAGATAAGGGACCCAATGACCATAACTTCCAGGTGACCATACAGCATCGTTGCCACTTTCAAATGGACTACAACCATAGAATGTATCTTGTTTACAGAACTGTCTTGCAGCTCTTAATCTATTATCATCTGCTTGAGTTGTTTCATAGATCAAAGTCATGGTTGTATCGTCTGAATAGTCATACTCAAAAGACATCCTTGCGCCTTGTGTGTTCCTATCATCAAGCTTATTATTTGTATGAGAGTTGGTTACGAAACCTTCTCTTTGAAGTGAAGCAAATGCAAATCTTGATCTTAATTTATCTGTTAAGGGCAGATTAACCGCTCCTTCCATGCGCAATGAATCATAATCAGCAACATCAGCTTTTAAGTAACCACCTACTTCAGCATCAGGTCTTTTTGTGACCATTTGAATCAAACCACCGGTTGTTCCTGCGCCGAACAACGAACCCTGTGGTCCACGCAGAACCTCGACACGCTCTACATCAAAAAACTCTTGCTCATAAAGACCACTAGCAGATGCGCTTTGGCCATTCCAGAAATATCCAATACTTGCACTGGAAGAGTTACCTACGGCAAAGTTACCAATACCTCTTAGAGTAACCCCAGAACCGGAATAAGCTCCCTTTGCAAAACCTAATGTTGGAACTGCAAACTGAAGATCTTCAAAGTTTTCAATTTGTTTCACCTCAAGATCAGCACCTGTTATCGCGGTAATCGTAATCGCAGTGTCTTGAAGGTTGGTTTCTTTTCTTAAAGCAGTAATTACAACCTCTTCAATCTCTCGAGCTGAATCCTCTTGAGCTATAGTTGGTACCGCGCTAAATGAAAATGCTAATAAAAAAGCATAGAAATATCTGTTCATAATCTTCCCCCTTAAAGTTGATTAATTTGAACTTGTAAACAGCATGATATACCTATTAATCAAGGCATACAATGCTTATGATAAAGCTAATTTTAATATAATTTTTACTTATTTTTAAGAAAAAACTTAAATTATTTAAGCTCAGAAGAACTTTTGCCCAAAACCTGCCTGGCAACAATAAGCTGCTGGATTTGTTGAGTGCCCTCAAAGATATCAAGAATTTTGGAATCACGAGAAAACTTTTCTAGTAAATGATCCTCAGAAAAGCCTTTCATAGAGCATATTTCAACGCATTTTAAAGAAATTTTATTTCCTATTCTGCCCGCCTTTGCTTTCCCCATAGATGCTTCTTTAGAATTAGGCATTTTGTTATCCATCATCCAAGCTGATTTATAAACTAGCAATCTTGCTGCTTCTAATTCGGCTTCAAGCATTTCTAATTCATTTTGAATGGCTGTTTGTTGATGCATAGATCGACCAAAATTATCTTCATAACCCTCTTCGGTTAACAAAGCTCTAGTCATATCCAATGCGGCCTGACCGAGACCGATTGCCATTCCAGCAACCATGGGCCGTGTGTTATCAAAAGTTTGCATGGCGCCACCAAATGATTTTTTGGCAGCATTAATATCTGTTTCAATTTCTTCCTTGCCACCAAGTAAATTCTCACGAGGAATTCTGCAATTATCAAAAATTAAAGTTGCAGTATCGGATGCTCTGATGCCTAATTTTTTTTCAAGCCTTGCAACGGTAAATCCAGGAGTTCCTTTTTCAACAATAAATGATCTGATCGCAGTTTTACCCATGTCTTTATTCAAGGTTGCCCAGACGACAACGCAATCGCATCGGTCTCCATCGGTGACATAAATCTTTTCTCCATTTAAGACCCACTCTTCACCTTCCAAAACAGCTGTTGTGGAAATATTTTTTGAATCTGAACCTGCACCAGGTTCAGTTATTGCCATAGAAGCCCATCTTTTTCCCCATAAAGCTTTTTGGTCTTGATTGCCAACTGCCATTATGGCGGCATTTCCTAATCCAGTACCTGGTCTAGCTAGAAATAACCCAACATCACCCCAGCACATTTGCTCTAAAGAGATAACAGCCCAAAGACTTCTTCCCCCCAGATCCATTGATTTAACAGAATCATCGCCCACACCAGTTTGTTCTTTTTGCGCTGCCGCAGCTTGATTTAGCTGCTCCATTTCTAGGGGTGGTTCATGCTCTGCCTTATCATATTTTCTAGAAATAGGCCGCAATATGAATTCTGCAGCCATTCTCATTGTCTCTTGAGTTTTTTGTAATTGATTAGGCAAAAGTGGATGTATCATTTTAAACTCCTGCGCCCCCTTCAAATATACCGATGGCTCTTAAATTTCTATACCAAAGCTCAACTGGGTGCTCATGGGTAAAGCCGTGCCCGCCAAGCAATTGAACACCATCAGTTCCTATTTTCATCCCGTGATGAGTTGCAAATCTATATGTAAGTGATGCCTGCTTATGGAAGTCTGAATCGAGATCTTTTAAAGCAGCAGATTTATACACCATTAATCTCAAAGCCTCAGTTTCAATTGCAATATCAGCAACCATAAATGCCACCGACTGTCGGTTTGAAATGGGTTCATCAAAAGCAACTCTTTCGTTGGTGTATGGAACAACATAATCTAGAACAGCTTGACAGACTCCCAACGCTAAAGCCGACATGCCAATTCGAGAAGAATCTACTAGCGATTCATAATTAATAGAATAATTATGCCCGCCGAGTTTCTGTGAAGCCTTAATTTTGCAATTAGATAAATTAATTTGAGAAAGAGGCGTGCCTTTCAGACCCATGAACTCTTTCTGTTCAAGCTCCACCCCCTCCTGGTCTTTGTTAACAAAATACAAATTACATTCGCCTGATTCATTGGATGCAGAAATTAAAAAAGTCTTAGCCTCGTCTGCAAACGCTATGCCTGTTTTTGATCCATTGAGAATAATTTCTTCACCATTCTCATCTGCAAGAACGCTAGATTGATATGGATCAGTTGAAAGCGATGTGTTATTAATTCCTAGCCCTACATGAAAGATAGAGCCATTAACAAACTCTGGTAAAAGTTCAGCTTTCTGTTCTTCGCTACCATGCTCAGTAATAATTTGAGCAGTCAGCAAAGGAACAGACGCAGACATTGCTAGTGATAGATCTCCATATGCAAGTGCCTCAAGGGACAAAGCATTTGAAACAGCATCTTGCGCTAATCCCATGCCGCCATATAACTCAGGGATAATAAGAGGAATAAGATCTAAAGATTTAATCTTTTCGAGCAAGTCATCACTTGGCCTACCATCAGTCTCTGCTTGCCTCGCTTGAGGACGTAACTCAGTTTCAGCAAATTTTCTGAGCATATCCCATGTCATTTGTTGCTCCTCAGAAAGAGTGATGTCGAATGGATGATCTGTGTTGTAGTCTTGCATCAGATTCTTGTATTGAATTTAAGTCTTGATTGCTTGTAAAAGTAAAGCATTGTGTAAAGATGTTAAAGGTATTGATTGGTCAAATCAATGACTATCAATATGACGAATATTTAAAAATTTGAATTATAAAAAAACACTAATATTACTAATTAAAGTTTAAAAGATGACAAAGGCAGAACGAGCTTCAATTGTACAAAAAATTTTAGAGGAATATTATCCTGAAACTCCTGTACCGCTTGATCATGAAGATAATTTCACGCTTCTAGTTGCAGTTCTGCTGTCTGCCCAATGCACAGATGAAAGAGTGAACAAGGTAACTCCAAAACTTTTTCAACTTGCAAATAATTCAAAGGACATGAGTACTAAAAGGCCAGAAGAAATTTATAGCATTATTAAGCCATGTGGTTTAGGGCCGCAAAAATCTAAGGCTATACATAAGCTTTCAAACATTTTATGCGACTCATTCAATGGAGAAGTTCCTGAAGATATTAAGGCGCTAGAAAAGCTCCCGGGAGTTGGTCATAAAACGGCCTCAGTAGTAATCAGCCAGGGGTTTGGACATCCAGCATTCCCTGTAGATACTCATATCCATAGACTTGCCCAAAGATGGGGTCTAACCAAAGGAAAAAATGTTCGGCAAACAGAAAAGGATTTGAAAAAAATTTTCCAAAGAGATTCCTGGAACAAGCTTCATCTTCAAATCATATTTTGGGGAAGAGAATTTTGCCAGGCGCAACAATGCCATGGAATTGCTTGTAAAATCTGTAAGGCAACTTTTCCCAAAAGATCACATCCTTTTTCCCACAAGAAGCCGTAGATAATCTAGAATAGGTTCTCAAACTTTTTAATTAAAATTATAAGTATTTTTGGAGTAATCAATGGAATCTCAAGCTGATTCAATCTTTGCTAATTCACAGAACATAGAAAAATATGATGCCGAGCTTTGGCAGGCTCTTAATCAAGAATCTACTCGCCAAGAAGAGCACATTGAACTCATAGCATCTGAAAATTACGCCAGCCAGAGAGTAATGGAAGCGCAAGGAGGAGTACTTACAAATAAATACGCCGAGGGCTATCCTCACAAAAGATACTATGGTGGTTGCGAAAACGTAGATATAGCAGAAGAGTTAGCCATTAATAGAGCCAAAGAACTCTTTAAGGCGGATTATGCAAATGTTCAACCTCATTCTGGATCCTCAGCAAACGCGGCTGCATTTTTAGCTATGCTTGAAGCAAATGATACGATTCTTGGAATGAGCCTGGATCAAGGAGGCCATTTAACTCATGGAGCAAAGGTAAATTTTTCAGGCAAAAACTATACGGCTTTTCAATATGGTCTTCATCCTGAAACACATGATATCGATTATGATCATGTTAGGGATTTAGCTAAAAAACATAGACCAAAAATGATCATTGCTGGTTTTTCGGCCTTTTCAGGAACTATAGATTGGAAGATTTTTAGAGATATTGCTGATGAAACAGGTTCTTATTTTCTTGTTGACATGGCGCATGTATCAGGTCTAGTTGCAGCCGGTCTGTGCCCCTCACCTGTTCCTTATGCTGACGTGGTGACTTCTACTACTCATAAAACACTGAGAGGTCCAAGATCGGGAATTATCATTGCAAAATCAAATGAGGCTTTAGAAAAAAAACTAAACTCAGCTGTATTTCCCGGATCTCAAGGTGGGCCACTTATGCATGTCATAGCAGCAAAAGCAGTGTGCTTTAAGGAAGCCCTTGAGCCAGATTTCAAGAAATACATGCAACGTGTAATTGATAATGCAAAACTAATGTGCAAAGTTATTCAGGACCGTGACATTAATGTTGTGACTGGTAAAACTGATAATCATATCGTCTTAATGGATTTAAGAAGCAAAGGATTGACTGGCAAAGATTGTGAGCTAGCTTTAGGAAAAGCAAATATAACTGTTAATAAAAATGCAGTTCCAGATGATCCGCAATCACCATTTGTAACTTCAGGAATAAGATTGGGCACACCTGCTGTTACCACTAGGGGTTTTGGAAATGATGAAGTGGAGCTATTAACTAATTGGATCTGTGATATTGTTCTTGACCTTGGTAATGCTGATAAAATTAATCACATCAAAGATCAAGTAGTTCAACTATGTAGAAACTTTCCGGTATATAAATAAAAATGTTTTGTCCTTTCTGCCAAGCCCAAGATACCAAAGTTATTGATTCAAGGCTTGTTGGTGATGGCTCGCAAATTAGAAGAAGGAGAGAATGTGAAGTCTGTCATGCAAGATTTACAACCTTTGAGACTGCTGATCTTGCCCTGCCTAGGATCGTTAAAAGTGATGGGGAAAGACAGCCATTCAATGGAGTTAAGTTGAAAGGCGGGATGCTTAGAGCCCTTGAAAAAAGGCCTTTATCTGCTGAAGAAGTGGATGGAGTGTTTGGAAGTATTTTGACTGAAATTCGTCAGCTCGGCGAAAGGGAAATAGCCTCGCGCCAGCTTGGTGAAATCGTTATGCGAAATTTAAAAAGAGTTGATCAGGTTGCTTACGTAAGGTTTGCGTCTGTGTATCGTGACTTCCAAGATATTAAAGAGTTTGCAGACGAAATATCTTCTTTATCTAAAGAAAAGCCGAAAAGAACAAAAAAGAAAAAATGAAAGACCTAGACTTTATGGCTAGAGCCATTGAGCTTGCAAAAAAGGGTCAACTCAACGTTCAGCCAAACCCTATGGTTGGTTGTGTAATTGTAAAAAACAATAAAATAATTGGTGAGGGATGGCATAAGGAATATGGCAAAGATCATGCTGAAATAAATGCCATAAAAAACTGTAAGAAAAAATTTGGCGCTAAAAAAGCTCTTAAACTTATTGCTGGATCAAATGTCTATGTAAACCTTGAGCCATGCTCAATTGAAAAAAATACCCCTCCATGCTCGAATGCTTTGATTGAATATCAGATTAAAAAGTTTTTCTGCGGAACCCTTGACCCAAATCCAAAAATTAATGGGCGAGGAATTAAATTACTTAAAAAAGCTGGTATTAAAACAAACATTGGCCTGCTTAAAGATGAGTGCAAAGAATTGAACCGGGTTTTTTTTACCAATCAAAGAAAGCGTCGTCCCTACATCATCCTTAAAAGTGCCCAGTCACTTGATGGAAAAATTGCCCTTAAAAGTGGAGAAAGTAACTGGATCACAAATCCTGAGTCACGTAAAAATAGTCATCACATTCGATCAAGAGTTAAAGGGATTCTAGTGGGAAGAAATACGGCTGAACAAGATAACCCTTCGCTTACAGTTAGATTGACTAAGAATGAACTAGGTTTGCGTAAGAGTGAAGCGATTGAGCAGCCAGTAAAAATTATCCTTGGTAGTCTCAAGAAATCAAAAAAAGTTAGCAAAATTTTTGCTGGTAATTCGAAAATTATTATTGGATCTAAGCAATCAGCCAAAAAGTCTAAAAATGTAGAGTATTTAGAATACAAGAAGAAAAATTTCCTAGAGGAATTCCTGCAAGATCTTTTGGATAGAAATATATCTAGTATTTTAGTTGAGGGTGGTCAGAAAACTTTAAATGCATTTATTGTTAATAACTTATTTGATGAATTGGTGCTATATACTGCGCCCATGTTTTTAGGCAAAGGAAGCAAAGATGCTTTGAGTGTTAATTCTCCTGATGCCATAAGAACATCAATAAAATTAAAGATGGTTAGACTGGAAAGATTTAAAGAGGATATCAAGACAACTTACTACAATAAGAATCTTTAATTGTTTTTAAGCATTTAATACCTATATATAAGAGAAATGGAATTTAATACAACAGAAGAAATCATTCAGGATATCGCAGCTGGCAATATGGTCATTTTGCTAGATGATGAAGATAGAGAAAATGAAGGAGATTTAGTTTGTGCCGCCGAGCTTGTTAATGATAAAAAAATCAATTTTATGATTAGCAAAGCAAAAGGTTTAGTATGTTTGCCGTTATCTCCTCAAAAATGTGATCAGCTGAATCTCCCTATGATGACCAATAATAATCGAGCTAAACATGGAACTGGGTTTACTGTTTCTATTGAGGCTGCTGAAGGAATCTCTACAGGCATTTCTGCTGAAGATAGAGCTAGAACCATAATCGCAGCAGCAAAAAAAAATGCTAAAGCAGGAGATATAGTTCAGCCAGGTCATATTTTCCCATTAAGAGCCTTTGAGGGAGGAGTCTTGAGTCGTGCAGGTCATACAGAAGCTGCATGTGATTTAGCAAGACTAGCAGGTCTTGAGGAAGCTGGTGTTATATGCGAAATCATGAATGATGATGGAAGTATGGCTCGAAGAGATGATTTGATAGAGTTTGCCTCAGTCCATGAAATGAAAATTGGGACAATAGCTGATTTGATACATTATCGAACTCTCAAGGAGAAGTCAGTACATCTTGAATATTCAAAATCTATAGAAATACATGGTCATCAATTTGAGCTTTCTGCATGGAGAGATAGCATCTTTAATAATCTCCATTTGGCTTTTGTCAAAGGTGATCTTGCCTCATCTGATTCCCCTCTTGTTCGGGTTCACGTTCCTAATACATTGCATGACTTAATTGGTATTGAAGAATTTGGTAAAAGACTTAAGCTAGAAAAAGCTCTGAAAAGAATTGGTAAAGAAGAATGCGGTGTTTTACTTTTAATTGGTAATTATCAAGACGCTGACGAGGTCATGAATGATCTTATGGGGGCAAAATCATCTGTTAAGCCTGAAACAAAGACTGTGGGTATAGGATCACAAATTCTTAAAGAGCTTGGATTGCAACAAATTAAATTGCTTGGAACACCAGTGAAATATCCATCCTTGTCTGGATTTGATCTTGAGGTCACGGGGTTTGAACAATGAGCAAAGATGGATTCTCATACTCATCAAAAAAAATTGATGTTAACAAAAAAATTACTATAGTGGCATCAAAATGGAATGCTGAGCTCGTCGATGAATTGTTGGACTCTGGAAGATCCCATCTAGAAGAACTTGGTTTCACCAACATAAAAACTGTAAATGTTCCTGGTGCTTGGGAGCTGGTTCATGCAGCTCAAAAAGAATTGGCTGATGCAGATGGAGTCATTGCATATGGAGTAGTAATTAGGGGAGAAACTACACATTACGAACTCATATGTGAGTCAGCAGCTCAGGGATTAATGCAAGTTAGTGTGAATGCAAATAAACCCATTGGCTTTGGCTTGATTGCTGCTGAAAATTTATCTCAAGCTCAAGAACGGACTGATTCATCAAAATTAAACAAAGGTAAAGAAATTGCACAATCACTTGTTGAAATGCTCAGCTGAAGATGTCTAAAAACCTAGGGAAGTACAAACAAGAACTTCAAACGCGAGAGTGCTTAGTTCAAGCAATCTATCAATACATATTTCATGAATCAAATTTAAACTCTCTTATAGATCAATTCCTAAAAGAAAATACACCCAAAAAGATAAGCTTCAATTACTTCAAACAAAGATTAGAAAATATTTTTGAGCAATCAGACGACTTAAAAGAAATCACAAGAGACCTAAAGAATAATGAAGGTGAGAGTCTAGAGATTATAGATGAAGCCATTTTGTGGCTTGGAATAGTTGAGATGCGCGCTAATGAACTACCCCATCCTGTAGTTATAGATGAGTGTATTCGTCTCGCAAAGAAATTTTCAAATCCAAATTCTTATAAGTTTGTAAATGCCAAGCTAGATGATTGGTTAAAAACAAACCAGGCGGGCTAGCTTAGGAAGGGTAGTTAACGTAAATCGGGCTTGACCAAGCTCTATTTTCTGCAGGTGCAAGACAGTCTCCTCTATTCTCATGAACCCCCACTCTGCATATTTCAGTTTTGATACATTTACCATTTTCATCAAATTCACATCCCAATGGATCAGCTGAAAGTTTTAGCGAAGGCTCTTCAATAGCCCTAACATAATAAACAGCATCTCTTCGACCAATTGAGAATTGCTCATCTTTAAATGAAACCTTGCAACTAGTACTATTACAAGGGAATGTTTTCCATACATCTTCTACAAGCCCTTCGACTGGTTCATCTTCATATTGTTGAGGCAAAATCCTAATAACTTCGATTCGTGAAATAAGTCTTCTTTCATTACTAGGGTTATAACATTCTGAATTACAAATCTTCTCTAGTCGCTCTTGTGTTAATCCATTATCACTGTAGTCCGGACACCCAGGCTTTTGCTTAAGAGAGCCTGCTGCTTTTACGGTGAATACTGGCGATTCATTACTATCAACTTCTGAACCCATTGATAAAGATTCAGATTGAGTTTCTGCATCAAACCATAAAAGAATTCTTGGTCCTGAGGTTGCATAAACTTCCTTTCTTTCCAATGCATCCCAAATTGATTCCCTCTTTCTGGATGTTGAGTGAGCGGCAACCAAGCCCCCAGACATGAAATATGCACTTTGTCTTTCAGCATCCGCGGCTATATTTAAATCCATAATACTGGTCAGGTTACCCAAATCAACATAAGACGGTTCTAATTTACCCTTGGGACGCCTTAGATCACTCATTTTTTCATACAATGGATCATTGAAACCATTAGCTTCGGTATTAAAAAGTCGATCAATTTCTTTATATCCAGTACCTGGTCGAGCGCCATGATTATCGCTTGAACCAATAAACCCAAACTTAAACCGTTGTGGATTTTCTTTATCGGTAAAATCACTTAGTGCTAAAACATACTGTGCAGATCCCAGGGGTCTGTAGTTAAAAGACGGCAAAAAACAGTCGTTACATTGTCCAGCATTTAAAAAATCATCTGGGTTTGTTTCATTCACTGCAGCATATCCTGTTGCACCCATTTGAGCAGCAAATAATTTTGTTTGCTCGACCAAATACTTACAGGTTTGATCGTCCATCCCAGAGATTTGACATCTTTGAGCCATGATATTGCCTGCTTGTTGACAGGTTGGTAAAAAATCTTTGGTTTCATCAGGACAAAAAAGCTCAACGTTTAAATCAATATCTGAATCATTCCAAGCTCTGTATTCTTCAGAGTTACCATGACCAGAATATATCTCAAATAAAAATTGAGATTCATCGTCCTTAAAATCTTTTAATTGTTTTTTCCAATCTGATGTTGGTGGAGTATAAAATCCCCAAGTGGTGCCATGGGGAATGACCATGTAAGGCGTCTCCCAGTCTTTCAATTTCTGAAATAAAATATTTGGATTAGTTGCCTCCTCGTAACAATTTACAGGAAGATCTCTAGTATTAACTCCTTCAGGGCATATAGGAGTTGCCTGGATTTCATCAAAAAATTTGTCAAATGCAAAAAACCTGTCTCTATTTTTAAAATCTAAAGTTGCAGGTAAAGCAGACATGGTCCAAGGTAAGCCCAGTCTCATTACTAATGGAGCCACTCCTCCCGAGCCAATAGCTCTTGGCGGCACCAAAGCATCATCCGTTTCTAAAAAAATAACATTTTTATGCCCATAATGATTTTCAGGATTCGGATCAACTTGAGTCCACTCCCATCCCAAGAAACTAACTAAATCATCTGTCCCTTCTGATAAATTATTACATTGTTGAATGCTTTTTTTGGTATCTAACCATTTCCTTGGAGTGCTGGCCTCAGCATGATCGTTGATAGACCAGAAATCTAAAGCTGAACAAAATCTTGCGTAATCACATGCGTCTGCTAATGGCGAAGCTCCTTTACCATTCATGAAAGGTAGAGACCACATAAATGCATCTGTTGAATAGGTTGTATGAACATGCAGATCACCAAATAGGATTTGCTTTTCATCCAAAACCTCTAATTCTGATTTCACAACATTAATTCTATTAGCTCTATCTTCAAGCGCTTTTGCTGGAAGAACTTTTCCCTCTATTACTCCTGGTCCATCTAATGTTCCAAAGAGTTTCAAAACAGCACCACTAAAAAAAATACCCACAGTAAAAATAAAAAGCAGAACGAGTGAAGTTAGAAGGTTTCTCATATCTCTCCAGAATTGATAAAGCTAATCTCTATAAATTGTTTGATCTCTTGATGGTCCTACCGAAACTATGCCAATTGGACAATCCAAAGTCTCTTCAATAAATAGTATATAGTCCTGAGCAGCTTTAGGTAAATCATCAAAAGACTTAGCATTAGATGTATCCTGCTTCCAACCAGAGAATGTTTTATAAATTGGTTCCTGATTTTTATCATAGTCAATGCAGACTTGGATTTCTTCAAATCCATCTAGAACGTCTAATTTTGTGATGCAGAGATTGGTAACAGAGTTAATAAAAACAATAGTTTCTAAGGCTTTCAAGTCTAACCACCCGCATCTCCTTGGACGTCCAGTTGTTGCACCAACTTCATGCCCAACCTTTGCCAGCTGTTCTGCATTAGAATCAAATAACTCAGTTGCAAAAGGCCCTTCACCAACACGAGTGGTATATGCCTTGGTAATACCTAAAATAGAATCAATATGTCGTGGGCCCACACCCAACCCCGAAGATAAACCGCCTGCAGTTGTGCTGGAAGATGTGACATATGGATAGGTTCCATGATCAATGTCTAACATAGATCCCTGCGCACCTTCAAAAAGAATCTTCTTGCCCTGTTTTACCCAAAGCATCAAAAGGTCCTGGGTTTTGCAATGATATTCATTGTAAAGATCTATGTTACTAGTCAATTCTTCCAAAACATCCTCAAAGTTTATAGGTTGAGCATTGTATAAATTCTGTAAAATTTGATTGTGATAATTAACCAATGTCGATAATTTTATTTTAAGCTCTTCAAGATTTTTTAAATCTCCAAAACGTACTGCGCGTCTGGCAATCTTATCTTCATATGCTGGGCCAATCCCTCGACCGGTTGTTCCAATACCCTCTTCTTTATCTCGAACCTGGTCAATTGCTATATGAGTAGGCAAGATTAATGAGCAATCTTCACTGACATAAAAACGGTCTTTAAAGTTAATATCACTCTCTTGCAATTCTTGAATTTCTTTGGCCAAAGCTGGAAGAGATAAAACAAGACCATTACCCAAGACACAATGAACTGAAGGATGAAGAATGCCGGATGGAACTAGATGAAGGACTTTTTGCTCACCATCAACTTTGAGTGTATGCCCTGCGTTATGGCCACCTTGAAAACGGCATACCGCTTCGGAACTTTCAGCCAAAGCATCTACAATTTTTCCTTTACCTTCATCACCCCATTGCAAGCCCAAGATAAGGGTGTTATTGCTCATAGGATGTTAATTATTGCCTTTTGACTTATTCAAGTATTTAAAGAAATCAGACTTAGGATCAATAAGTAAAATATCTGATTTATTATTAAAAGTCGCATCATAAGCTCTCATACTTCGAGTAAACTCATAAAATTCTGGATCTCTAGAGAATGATTCTGCATAGATTGCTGCAGCTGTAGCATCACCTTCTCCTCGGATTTGTTCAGAAGTTTTGTAGGCTTCTGCAAGAATAATAACTCTTTCTTTGTCTGCAGTGGACCGGATTTCATTAGAAAGTTCATTTCCTTCAGCTCGTAATTCCTCAGCTAACCTATTTCTCTCTGAGCGCATTCTTTCATATACAGAGTTACTTAGTTCAGGCGGCAAATCAATTCTTTTAACTCTAAAATCAATGATCTCTATACCTAGATCAGATACAGAATTCCCTAAATTTTTTCTCATGTCGCTCATCAACTGGTCTCTTTCACCTGAAACTAATTCAGTTACTGTTCTTCGACCAAATTGATTTTTGAGCTCAAATGCGGTTCTTTGTCCAAGCAAATTATTTAGGTTAATAAAACTTCCGCTAGTAGCATCATAAAAAGTTCTGACATTCGTAATTCGATATTTTACAAACGAGTCAACAATAAGATATTTACTTTCTACTGTTAGTATTCTATTTGGCTCTTCATCGAGAGTTTGCAGTCTTGAGTCATATTTTTTTACATTCTGGATAATGGGTAATTTAAAATTTAAGCCAGTTGGAAGATCCGATTTAATGGCTTCACCAAATTGAAAAACGATTCCATCTTCTTTTTCATCAATAACAAATAAGCTGTTAAGTATTAATGCAAGTATAAGTCCTGCAAGAACCAAGAGATTCATTCCTTTAGTCATTAGTCTTCCTCCTGTGGTCTGTTTTGCTCAAGAATTTTATCTAATGGAAGGTACATCAAATTATTGCCTCCCTCGACATCCATCAATACTTTTGTCGAATTGCTATAAAGGCCTTGTAAAGCATCTAGATAAAGTCTGTCTCGAGTCACTTTTGGCGCTTTTTGATACTCCGCTAATAATTTATCGAAACGAACAGCTTCGCCTTCTGCATTAGCCACGACCTCCTCTCTGTATGCTTCAGCAGCCTGAATTCTAGCAAATGCTTGTCCTCTAGCCTCTGGAACAATCGAAAGTCCATATCTATCAGCTTCATTTTGTAATTTTTCTTTATCCTCTCTTGCTGCAACAACATCATCAAAAGAAGCTTTTACAGCTGAAGGTGGATCAGTTTTTTCTATATTGATCTGTTGCACTACAAGCCCAGTTGCATATAAATCTAAATAACTTTGGAGTCTTGAATTGACATCTTGAGCAATCTTTTCACGACCGGTTGTAAGCGTTTCCTCGAGGGTATTATCTCCAACAACATGTCGCAAAGAACTTTCTGTAGCTTCTCTTAGACTGCTTTCTGGATCGCGGACATTTAAAACAAAGTTTTTTAGGTTTTTAATTCTATATTGGACAGAAATTGTTACATCAACCAGGTTTTCATCCTTGGTAAGCATGTTTGCTGTTTGTGAATAACGTCTGGTTAAGGCAACATTTTCGACATATCTTTCATCGATTCCGGCTAGCATAAAGTTTAAACCTTCACCCGTTTCTGAATGATATTCACCAAACCTTAAGACGACCGCTCTTTCTGGAGAGTCTAGCTGGTAAATAGACATGCTTGCATAAATAACTAACAGCCCAAAAAACCCATACAAAAAAGTTTTCTTGGTTGGAAAATTAAATCCGTTTCCACCAGAAGATCCATTAGATCCCGAACCTTGTTTTCCGAACATTACAGAAAACTTTTTTATTAAGTCATCAAACGATACTTCGTCTTGATCTTTTCTGCCCCAAGGGTCTTGATTGTTTTGATTATCCCAATTCACTTAGATACCTATAATTATAAAGTTTAATTATAAATTTATTTGGGGGTAAATCCTAAGAATTAAACGATTTCAAGCAAATTAAGTTGCTTTTTTAGTTGCTCCGTAGCTTCTTCCCCTTCATGAAGATCAAAATAGATCAAATTTTCCCATCCTCTCATCCAAGTACACTGTCTTTTAGCGAATTGTCGTGTAGCAAAAAGAGACTTTTCAAATAATTTAGACTTTTCTAACTTGCCCTCAACTACTTGCAATCCTTGTCTATAATTTATTGCTTTCATTGCAGGATGTTCAGCAGAAATATCAAAAATATTTTGAATATGAGCTATTTCCTCAAGCAATTTATCTCCAACCAATGCCTCTTGTCTAGACTCTATTCTTTCATGAAGCTTTGCCCTTTCTTCTGGAAAAATCCCAAATTCTATTAATGTATGTTTTTCTTTTAATTCGCTAGTCTGCTCAGATAAAAAATTTTCATTCAAGCTCCTACCTGTTGAAGTGATAATCTCAATTGCTCTTATAATTCTTTGAGAGTCATGAGAATCAATATTCTTTGCTGCGTTAGGATCAAGCCTCTTTAGATCTGCATGCAGGGCATCCACCCCATCTGTAAGAATTTTTTTCTCTAACTCATCACGCAAAAGCCTATCAGCTGAGGGAAGAGTGCTAATTCCTGTTTTTAAAAGATTAAAGTACATCATACTGCCGCCAACCATTAATGGAATCTTATCTCTAGCATGAATGTTATCAATCAACTTCATGGCTGCATCATAAAAATCTGCAACAGAAAATATAGAATCTAAAGAAACATGATTAACCAAATGATGAGGATGTTTTCTTAAGATTGCATTTGAAGGTTTAGCAGATCCAACATTGCATTCCTTATAAACCATGACAGAGTCTACGCTTATGATTTCCAAGGCTTCAAATTGATTTTGCCAGTTAATGGCCCAGTCAGTCTTCCCAGATGCGGTTGGACCTAGGAGGAATATTATGGGTTTTTTGCTCAGTTTCAAATACTTTTAAATTGCGTCTTGATCAGTCTCGCCTGTCCTAATTCTGATGACTTGATCGAGCGTAGAGACAAAAATTTTTCCATCTCCAATTTTTCCAGTGCTTGCACTTTTTGTAATTGCATCTATGACCTCATCAATCTGGTCAATTGATACAGCAATTTCTACTTTGATTTTTGGTAAGAAATCAATTACATATTCAGCCCCTCGATATAATTCAGTATGGCCTTTCTGCCTTCCGAAACCTTTTACCTCGGTAATTGTCATGCCAGTAATGCCAATCAAATCAAGTGATTGACGAACTTCCTCTAACTTAAATGGCTTAATAATAGCTGTAATAAGCTTCAATTTTTCTCTCCTAATTGCCTAATTATATAAGATGCTTGAACCTCTGTTGAGCCTTTATTTCTCTCCACAACATCCTTGGCTCGATGCGCATATTGCTTGGCAGCTTCTAAATCCCCAATAAAAAGCTCCATCGATGCTAACAATTCATCTTCACTAATTACCTTGATACATGCATTATCATTTAGAAATTGCTGAACAATGTCTTCAAAATTAAATGTATGAGGGCCTATGATAATTGGAGACCCTAAAGCAGCTGGTTCAATTAAATTATGTCCTCCTCTTGGTACTAAACTACCTCCAACAAAAGACATTAATGCAGATGCATAAAAACTTGGTAGAAAGCCCGTACTATCAATGATGCAAACATCATAATCTTCTGAGTCTAAATCTGAATATAGTTTTACACCAAACCCCATGATAGCTGCTTGCTTGGCTATATCTCCAGCTCGCTCTGTATGCCTCGGACAAAGAAATAGCTTTATATCCTTTTTAACCTGGAGCCTCTTGTATGCATTGAGCATTATTTCTTCTTCTCCTAGATGAGTGCTGGCTCCTAAAATAAAAGGGGCAATTTCAATTGGATTAGTGTTTATGTTAGAAATATCAAATTTAACTGAGCCCACTACCTCAATACAATTCTCTTCAATGCCAAGCTTTAAAAAACGCTCCTTATGTTTTCTGGTTTGAACAAAAGAATAAGTAATTTTTTTTAATATATCTTTTAAAAGCCATGATGATATCGAATATGCTTGATAAGACTTGTGGCTAAGCCTGCCATTAACTAAATAAAGAGGAATATTTTTATGAAATGCACGTGAAATCATTGATGGCCATATTTCTGTCTCAAATATTAAAATGGCGTCAGGCTTATAAAAATTTAAAAATCTATTGATAAATAAAACAAAGTCCCAGGGAGCGTAATTAATCACTATTTCAGGAAATATTTCCCTTGCTCTTCTTAAGCCTGTGGGTGTTGTAGTCGTTATTACAATATCAAAGTGCTCAGCTAGTTTATTAATCAATGATTGTGATCCCATTACTTCACCTAAACTAACAGCATGAAACCAAATAATTTTTTTATTTTTTTGCCTAAGGTTACTCAAGCTATATCCAAGCCTATTAACAAAGTGCTTTGTGTAATCTGAATCAGTTAAGCTCTTGAAAAAGATCCGTAATGCAAATACTGGGATGAGTATTAAAATTAAAAGATTATAAATTGCCAACTTCATATCAAAGGTATATTTAAATTAATGTAATAATACATTCTTTAATTTTTATGTACTCATAATATTGATCAGGTTAATGATGACATTATGGCAAGGTCTTTGCCATCTACCAACTTCATGGCATCCAGCAATAGGAAAAGTTTGTGGCAAGCTCCTATTTATGATTGCTACGGGTAGGAAAAAAATTGCACAAGCAAATATTGAAGCATGTTTGCCAAATCTATCAAAAGCGGAGCAGCAAAAACTTTTGCAGAATAATTTTATGCACTTGGGAAGATCTTTGATTGAAACAGGCATAGCTTGGTTTTGGTCAGATAAAAAAATACAAAGCAAGGTGGATTATGATGTCATTGGATTAGATCTTTTATCTGCCAATGATTCTAATAATGGTAACTTAATAATTTTTAAGCACTCCCAACACCTAGAATTGGACGCCCGTCTTTTGGCCATGAATGCTGCAGTATTTGGTGTAAGCAGAACACATAATTCCGCTTCAATGAATAAAATTCAAGATAAGGGGCGGCTTTCAAGCATGAAAGATACTGCAGATAAAAATAATCCACGCAAATTCATGAAATGGCTTAAAGCTGGAAAGAACGTTATGTATTCAATAGATCAGGATTATGGATGGGATCATTCTGTTAAATTAAGATTTTTTAATCAAGAGGCTGCGACGATTACCACAACCAAAAAGATTATTGATGCTAGTAATTCAAATTTATTGTTTATAAATTCATATTATAAAAATAATAAATTGATTCTTAAGATAGAATTAATTGATCATGCGGGACTAGATTCAATAGAGTTGGCTCAAAAAATTAATGACTTGATGGAAGAAAAAATTCTTCAACATCCAGCTGAGTATCTTTGGATGCATAGAAGATTTAAATCCACGCTAGGAAAAAACTTTTATAAGTAATATGAACTTTGAACAATTAAATAATCTTAAAGGGTTCATGCCCAGTCATGAGGGCTTAGCATTAACAAAATGGGCAGAAGAATTTTCTCATTATGGGCCTGCGCTAGAAATTGGTACCTTTGGCGCCAAGTCTGCTTTATATATTGCAGCTGGGAGTTCAATTCTTAATCAGCTTGTTTATACAATAGATCATCATTCTGGTTCAGAGGAACACCAGCTAGGTGAAGAGTATTTTGATCCAGAAATTTATGACGAAAAATTAGGTCGAGTTAATACAGTGCCTTTAATGCAATCGAACCTTCAGCAATTTGATGAAAGTAAATGGATAGTCCCAATTCTTGCAAACGCAAATTCTGTTGCCCCTTCATGGGGCATAGAATTAGGGCTCTTGTTTATTGATGGTAGTCATACTGAAATATCGGCAATGAATGATTATGACAATTGGAGCTCTAAACTCCACTCCAAAGGAGCATTGGTAATTCATGATATTTATGAAAAACCAGAAGATGGTGGTCAAGCGCCATATCTTATCTATCAAAAAGCTTTGGAAGAAGGTTTTCAACTTTACGAGCGAGTTGATACGATTGTATGTCTAACTAAGACTTAAATTGTTGTTTGGTAAATAGATTGGCTCCAGGGGTGAGTTGATAGTTTGCATCGGCAGCGAGGATGCATGCCGCTGAAGTCCATGAAGGTGTTTCTTCCGGCCAGTAAATATTTTCATGAAATTGCCAACCCATATAAGGTATTCCCTTTCTATCAACTATAGCAATAGCATTATGAAGCAGCTCTAATGCAATTTTGTCTTCTCCAATTTTTTTATATGCAATCGAGCATTCGCTAGTCTCTGCAACAGTTATCCACGGCTCATCTGAGACACATTTAATTCCAAGGCCTTTGATCCAAAAAGAATCTTCGATGTTAGTTATCAAAGAGGCGATTCTTTGTTTGGAGTTAACTCCCCCCAGAATTGGATAATACCAGTCCATTGAAAACCTACTTCGGTCTTTCTTTAAATCAAAAATTTTAGATGGGTGTTCAAGCGCAGTTATTAATTTTGAATGTGCAGCTCTCCATTCTGATTCAAGACTCTGCCACTCCAAAATTTGGCAAATAGCTATAGCACACTCAAGACTTTTTGCGATGGAGCTACATCCAGTCAAAAGATAATCTTCATCAATTTTTTTAGACTCATCTATATTCCATGCAATGGCTCCATTGTTATGTTGAAGAGAGAGAGAAAATAAAATACCTTTTTTGACTGGCTCCCAAAATGTTTGAAGAAAATTAATATCATTATTAAGCAAATAGAAATGCCATACAGCCACAGCAATGTATGAGGCGTAATTGGTCTGTTTGTTGGTCTCTAATGGCTCTTCATCTTGATAAAGGTTATACCAACTGCCATCTTCATTTTGATTAGCAGCCATCCAATGAAGGCCTTTGAGAGCTTGATCATAATAACCTAAAGTAGTCAGGCCCATGACGGCCTCAAGATGATCCCAGGGATCATGTGAGCCATCTTGATTAGAGGGGATGGCTCCAGAAAGAAATTGAGTCTGGTCTAAAAACTTGCCTAGATTGCTTAGTCCATTGAGAGAACTGGGATCAATGTGAGATATATTCGGAAACTTTTTCATTTCTTTTCAAAATAGAATGCAATGCTTTTTCCAAAAATAGGATTAAGAATTTTTTCAAAATTATTCAGCCATGCTGGGCTTTGAAGAATTTGATATTCAAGAAATTTTTTATAAATCTTCACAAAGTAATTTGAATCTTGATTTTTCCAAAAAAGACATCGAAGCCACCAATAGGCACTATGCAGACCATGAAATCTTTCAGCATGATCATACTTAAATCCATGATCTTCTATCTCATTAATCACTTGACGTTTTTTAAAGATTCTTACATGGCCGCCAGGCATATTTTGATAGCCAGATGAGAGAGACCAGCAAATTTTTTCAGGCCAATACGAGGGAACACTGGGTAAAAATTTGCCTTCAGGTTTTAAAACTCTGTAAATTTCATCAACTGCAGCATGGTAATCCTCAAGATGCTCTAGTACCTCTGAACAAATAACAAGATCAAAAGTATTATCATCGAATGGCAATCTGTATACAGAGCCTTGCATAAAAACCGTAGAACCAGAATTAAGTTCTTTAAAAAACTCCAAGCCTTCCTTACATTTATTTAATGAAGGAATATCCTGGTCCAGTCCAATACAATTGACTTCTGAATATTCATGTAAAGATCCAAATATATGACGCCCCTCTCCGCACCCTACATCTAAAACTTTTGAGTGAGGCTTAAGAGCTATCTTATGAAGGCTAAAAGTTAACATTGGAATTCATCTATCGTTTTATAAATTAAATTTTCGTATAACTTTGCAATTTTTTTCCAATTAAAGTTCTCTATTATATGCATTCTGCCAGCATCTGCTCTCAATTGGCTTTTTGTAGGGTTGGTAAAAATGTTCCTAATAGCTAGCTCTATTGCATCTGTGCTTTCTGCTGGAATCAGTTCAGCAAAAGACTGGGTTATTTCTGGAATAGATGCAACATTGGTTGCTATAAGGGGTATTGCACAAGACATAGCTTCCCCAATAGGAAACCCAAAACCTTCATATAGAGAGCTCACTATAGCAATATTGCTTTTAGCATATTCAACAGCTATCTCATATCTAGTAAGGTTTGATCTGTATAAAATATTTTGATCGATCTGCAATCTTTTGATTAATCTCTCCGTATGACCACCGGGTCTTGGTGCGCCAATAATCACTAATTTCAACCCTGGATAATCTTCTTTTAATCTGGCAACAGCAAGTAAAGTAAAATCTAAGCCTTTAAGCGGAACATCTGCGCTGGCTGTTGTAATAATTTGTTCTGGAACTCTTTTAATGTCTTGCATGGGAGTAAAACCTTCATGATCTATGCCATTGGGTATTACTGAAATATTTTTCTCAAGCACACCAAAATCTTTAGTAATATCTTTTTTTGAATTATGTGATGGGGTAGAAATAACCTTTAATTTGAGGGATACTTTTTTCTGCATTTTTAAGAAAGAAAACCATCTCCATTTAGATATTTTTTGGATCATGCCTTTAGAAAATTTAATATCGTAACGATAATCTTTTGTAATAGGGTGATGAATAATCTCAATTAAGGGTATATTTTTTTGAACCTCTATCATTCCATAACTAAGAGATTGATTATCAATAACAACATCATATGAAGATTCATTGAGAAGATTTTGTGCCCTATTACCAAACGTCTTCAATTCTGGAAACCCTCCAAACAGTGCTGAAATAAATTCATACCAATCATCTGCAGACTTATTCTTTTTTTCTGAAAAAATTTTTAGCCTGTCTTGAAAATTAAAAGTACTAAATAAATTTAAACCTGGAGATTTAATTAACTTAATGCTGTTTTTAAGATTTGGATATGGCGGTCCTGAAATAACGTCTACATTATGACCTAAATCATGCAAAGCCTTAGATAACTCAAATACAAATATACCTTGGCCGCCTCCAAAAGGTGCACTTCGATAGCTACAAATAGCAATGTTTAATCTTTGATTCAATTTTTGTGAGGACTAAATTGACGTTAGCCAGTGTGAATAACTTTTATCGCAACCATAAACTATGTCGGAATAATTGGTTTGAAGTTGTTCAGTGATAGGCCCAATTGAACCGCTGCCTATTTTTGATCCATCAACAGTTGTTATGGGGGTGATCTCAACAGCTGTTCCTGAATAAAAAGCCTCGTCTGAGGATATTAAATCATCAAAAGTTAAATTCTTCTCTTCTACAGTTAATTGAAGGTTTTTAGCAATAGTGATGACACTTTGTCTGGTAATTCCATTCAAACAATAATCTGTTGTAGGCGTCATTAACTTTGAGTTCTTAACTATAAACAAGTTTTCACCGCTACCCTCTGAGATAAAACCATTTTTATCCAGCAATATTGCCTCTTCCGCACCTCTAGAAATTGCGTCATTAACTGCCATGATTGAATTAACATAAGTACCAATAATTTTATTGTTTGAATATAAGGGATTGTCATATTGCTGAAATGGAGATTTAACAACTGAGATGCCATTCCGCTTTGCATCTGGATCCATGTATGATGGCCATTCCCAACATGCAATAGCAACATTTACCGAAAGCGAATCTTGAGATCTTAGGCCCATTGATTCACTTCCCAAGAAGACAATCGGACGAATATAGCCCTCCTGAAGATTATTTTTAACCATTGCTGCTCTTTGGGCCTGGCATAATTCATCAATTGAATATGGAATTGTAATATTAATTTTTGATGCTGCATCAAATAATCTTTTGGTATGATCATCTAGCCTGAAGATCGCGCCACCATCTGAAGTTTCATAGGCACGAACACCCTCAAAAACCCCCATACCATAATGAAGTGTATGGGATAAAAGGTGAATATTTGTTTCATTGAATGGCTGAAAACTTCCATTAAGCCAGATAAATTTTGAGTCGGTATTAAGAAACATGTTGTGTATGGTTTTAAGTCTCAGTTATTATGACAAAACAACTCAGATAATGAAATTAAAATTCCTATGATTGATGAATCCATATTCAGAGAATATGACATTAGAGGAATTGTTCCCTCTCAACTAAATGAAACTTCCATTAGTCTCATCTCCTATGCAATTGCTAAAAAATGCAACGATGAAAATATTAATGAGCTAGCTCTTGGGAGAGATGGAAGGCTATCTGGAAAAAAGATATTAAATCTTCTTTCAAAAGAACTACAATCTCTTGGAATCAATGTTGTGAATGTTGGGATAGTTACCAGCCCCCTGCTTTATTTCGCGGCTAAACAATTGCCTTCAAAGTCTGGAATCATGATTACTGGAAGCCATAATCCAAAAAACTATAATGGTTTTAAAATAGTAATTAATGATTCTCCCATTTCAGGTATTGAAATCTTAAATTTGCTCTCCAATAAACCAATCAACAAAATAAATACTGGCAAAGAAATCTTTAAGAAAAATTTAATGGATGAGTACATCCAAGAAGTATTATCACAAAGATTGGAAAAGCCAAAAAAACTTAAAGTTGTTATAGATTGTGGTAATGGTTCGGCTGGTGAAATTGCACCTAAACTAATGCGTTCATTAGGCTATGAAGTGATTGAGCTTTATTGTGAGATTGATGGCAACTTTCCGAATCATCACCCCGATCCTGGAAAAATGGAAAACCTTCAAGATTTAATTAAGGCAGTAACAGAGAATTCTGCTGATGCAGGGATAGCGTTTGATGGAGATGGAGATAGACTGGGCGTTGTGACTGAAGAAGGGGATATTATTTTTCCTGATCAGCTCATGATGATCTTTGCGAAAGATGTCTTAAAAAATTATCCTGGCAAAGAAATAGTTTTTGATGTGAAGTGCACAAATTTGCTTAGTGAAATTATTAATGAAGCTGGTGGCATTCCATTAATGTCTCCTACTGGTCATTTTCATATAAAAAATGCTCTTAAAAAAACTAATGCGCCACTGGCCGGTGAAATGAGTGGTCACATTTTTTTTAACGATCAATGGTATGGTTTCGATGATGGTCACTACTCTGCTTTTAGGTTATTAGAAATTATGAAAAAATCAGATATGCCACTCTCTTCTATGTTGAATCAACTGCCCAAAGCTCACTCCACTCCTGAATTAAATTTAAATGTTAAAGAAGAAGAAAAATTTAGAGTAGTTGAAGATTTCGTTAATAAAGCTAAATTTGAAGGGGGCTCAAAAGTTACCATTGATGGTCTTAGAGTAGATTTTGAAGATGGATGGGGTTTAATAAGAGCGTCTAATACTACCCCAAAACTTGTTCTAAGGTTTGAGGCTAAAACCCCCTCAAGACTAAAGGAGATAAAAAATATGTTTCTTAATCAATTAAAATTAATTGATGAAACAATTCACATTGATATAAGCTAAAGTTATGTCAAAAGATAGAAAACAAATTATTCTTCAGAGCCTGGCAAAACTCTTAGAAGAAAGAGATGCCACTAAAGTAACTACAGCAGTACTTGCTTCAGAGAGCGGCATTACTGAGGCAGCTTTATATAGACATTTTCCAAGCAAAAGATCAATTTTTTTAGAATTATTTACATTTTGTGATCAAACAATTTTTCATAAAGTTGGAGAAATCAAGAAAGATTCTGAGATAGACCCAGAAGAAAAAGTAAGATTGATATTCTTTTTTTACTCAATTTTTTTAGAAAAAAATAAAGGTTTTGCTCGAATATTATCTCGTGAAGCATTGGGCCCGAGTGAGCAAAATGTAATAGAGTCTGTAAATCAATTCTATGAAAGATTGGAGCTCTCAATAAAACAATTATTATCCTCAAAAAAAGATTCTTTAAAGCTAACTGCAGGTCAAAGTGCTCATCTCATTACTTCAATCATGGAAGGTATGATCTCAAGATTTATTAGAAATAAATTTAAAGAAACGCCTAGCAGTTATATTGAAAATTATTGGGCTCTTATTTCAAGTAGCATTTTTAAGAGCTAGACGTCTTCATCTAAAAAAAGTTCAAAATAGGAATTCTTGCTATTTTCATCAACTGGTCTGCCCGTTTCACGATCAACCCGCACATAAGACAGGCCCCTTGGAATCTTCCAATCCTCTTCAGGCAGATTTATAAGAGCAGTCTTCATAAAATCAACCCAAGCAGGCAAAGCAATGCTTGATCCAAATTCATTATCTCCCAGTGAAGAGAAATCATCTGTCCCAACCCAAACTGTTGTGACCAAATTGTTATGAAAACCTGAGAACCAAGTGCTAATTGCATCATTTGTTGTGCCAGTTTTTCCAGCAATGTCGCTTCGATCTAAAACTTGGGTCTTTCTTCTATTGCTACCCCTTGAAAGAGACTCTCTCAATATATCTTTTGTAATAAAAGTTACTCTGGGATCAATTGGTTCTATAGATTCCTTTTGAATCGGTGGTAATAAATAAAAAGGTTTAATCTCCTCTGTTAACTCTGTTTGAAACCATGGAAAAGCATCAATATTTCTTTTCTTATTTTTTATTTGAGGGTTTTCAAAGATAGTTTTTCCATTTCTATCGACTATCCTTTCTATAAAAAATAAGTCTTTAGGGTTCTTGGGATTAGTCAAGATACTATATGCTCTTACCATCTCAGCTGGAGAAAAGCTTGATGATCCAAGAGCCAACGACAAATCCGGGGCCAATCTAGATGCGGGGAAGCCAAACCTTGATAAAAAATTTTGAGTAAGCGTAATTCCCATTTCTCTTAGCAACTTAATCGAAACTAAGTTCACTGATTGAACTAAGGCTTCTCTAAGTCTGATAGGCCCATAAAATTTACCTGTATAATTTTCAGGTCTCCAACTGCTCTCAAGGTTAGAGTCCTCAAAAATAATCGGTGCATCATTGATTTTATCTGATGCCTTGTAACCATTTGCAAAAGCAGAAGCATAAATAAATGGCTTAAAGCTAGACCCTGCTTGGGGATATGATTGTTTGACCCTATCAAAATTACTTTTTGAGAAATTTAATCCGCCGATATAAGTCTTAATTGCTCCAGTTGATGGCTCAGTTGAAATGAATGCCACCTCAGCGTCCGGCACTTGATCAAGATAATAATTTCCATTTATCTCAGATAGATACACCAAATCCCCCAAACGTAGAATATCGTAAAAGTTTTGAGGACGTGGTCCTAATTTATTAATATTAATTCTTGGTCTAGCCCACTTATATGAATCATCCCAAAATAAACTCTCTAATTGAAAGAAATTATTAAGGTATATAATTCTTTCAGGCTTTACATCGATGACTATTCCGCCTGAATGCTTATCTAAATTTACAAGCTCTTCAAAAAAATCTCTAATTACTGATATGTATAGTTGTCTCATGCCTAGCCCATCTGAAGTCTTGGATTCTTGATATAAAATATCTAAATTTCCATCTTGCAACTCTGTAAATACTGAGTCAGGAATTTTTGATAAAAGATTTATAGGCTCCCTCCAGCCATGGCGTTTATCATAGGCATATAAATTTTTTGTAACGCTCTCAAGGGCAGCCGTTTGAAGTGAAGAATCTATTGTGGTGATAACTGAAAGCCCTTCTTTATAAACAGATAAGCCATATCTCTCGATCATTGCTTGTCTTGTGATTTCAGCAATATATCTTCCATCCAATGAAAAGCTTGAATCCAGTTGCGTTAAGTTGATTGGCTCAGACTTCGCCAGTAAAAACTGCGCCCTCCCAATATATCCAAGGTTATACATTCTCCCTAAAATCCAGTTACGCCTAATAATTGATCTATCAGGAGAACGAATAGGGTTTATTCTTGAAGGAAGCTGAGCTGAAGATGCAATTAATGCAGATTCAGCAAGAGTCAACTCATTGATAGATTTAGAAAAATATTTATTTGCTGCAGCTTCCACGCCATATGATCGATTGCCTAAAAAAATAGTATTTAGGTATAAAGAAAATATCTCCTCTTTACTTGCAGAACTTTCAAGCTCAAAGGCTAGATAAATTTCTTTTATCTTTCGAATAATCTTTTGCTCACGCGATAATAGGTATCCCCTAACAACCTGCATTGTAATAGTTCCACCCCCACTAACAATTTCCCCCGATTGAATCATTTGGTAGAAAGCTCTAATTAAGGATGGAATCCTAATGCCGCTATGCTCAAAAAATTTATCATCTTCAGCTGCTAGAAAAGCATTTTTAAGATTTTGAGGGATTTCCTTGTATTCAATAGTCCTTCTTTTTTGATCGCCAAACTCTCCAATTAAAACTCCATCAGAAGTTAAAACTTTTAGGGGTATTTGTAATGTATCTTCATCAACTAAATTGATTTCAGGAAGGCTGGGCTTAACAAGGAAGTATCCCGCTCCAATAGTAAATATTGATGCAAGGGTACCCGCTAGTGCTGCAAGTAATGCCCAATTTATTAATCTAACAAACATACAAATTAAATAATTATGTTTTCAATGTTAACTCTAAAATATTTTGATACATGAATTAGAATTATTTTACTCCTATAAATGATAGAATCAGCAATCTAAAAAAACGAAGTATGAATATTTTTATAGTTGGGCCAATGGGCTCTGGAAAAACCACTGTCGGAAAGATTGTGGCAGGGGAACTATTTCTTGATTTTCATGATACTGATGTAAAGATTGAGGAAAGCACAGGGGTCACAATAGATTGGATTTTTGATATTGAAGGTGA